>Ga0114922_10000340_pt1 | contig 45385 bp, 37 predicted proteins | sample AartaG_FD_100975 | JGI IMG/M metagenome (GOLD analysis project Ga0114922, IMG submission 100975) | Deep subsurface microbial communities from Aarhus Bay to uncover new lineages of life (NeLLi) - Aarhus_00045 metaG | ecosystem: Environmental > Aquatic > Marine > Oceanic > Sediment | place... | reverse complement strand
TTCATTTGCAGCTTCAGCTGATCTTGAAGCTAGATTTCTTACTTCTTGAGCAACTACGGCGAAACCTTTTCCAGCTTCACCTGCTGTTGCTGCTTCTACTGCTGCATTAAGTGATAGAATATTAGTTTGGAAAGCGATTTGATCAATAACTTGGATTGATTCAGTAATAGCTGTTACTTGTTCATTTATACTATCCATAGCTTCTGATGTTTGGTTTGCAAGAGTCATACCACTAGATACTGCATCTTGTACTTTTTTACCTAATGATGACATTTGAGCTGTATTGTTTGCATTATTTCTTGTAATACTTGTGATCTCTTCAACAGCTGCTGCTGTTTCTTCTAAAGATGCTGCTTGCTGGTTCGCTTTATTGGCTAGATTGTTTACTGAGTCTGTCATAGTTGCAGAGTTTGATTCTAGGTGTTGACCATTATGTAGGTTTGTTTTTGCACCTGTTGATAATGCATCACCTAAAGAATTTACACTATTCATAACTGCTAACATATCCTCTTTTAGATTTGGGTCGACTACAACTTTATTTCTAAAATCATCATTTGCATAGTTCTCAAGAGTAAGTTTTAATTGACTCATATCTCTTTCCATTGCATCAATCATTTTATTAATTGTAACTGCTAGAGTATTAATCATAGGATTAGTAGTCGTTGCTTTTATTCTACATTTATATATACCTTGTTCTACTTTATCTGTAGTTATAGTAATCTCACCCATAACTTGCATATCTGCTTTTAGTTTTTTATCTTGTTCTTCTGCTATACCATTTAATCTATGAAGAAGTTGTCCTAACTCATCATAAGTTTCAATCTCTGTTGGCTTAAATTGATTTGATTTAAATGATACAAAATCTAAGAAATTATCTAATGATTTGTTAAATATTGCTAACTCTTTTGTTAGTGTTGATTTTAAAATATTGTTTACCAAGAACATCATAAGTAGAACTACAAACATAGCCATTGCTGACATCATATAAACTAAAAGTTTTGTTGCATCTATTGCTGAATCTATATCTTTTATGTGTTTAGCCATTACATACATACCAATAACATTACCTTTTAAATCTTTAATAGGTGCAGATACGTAAAGATGTGTATCAGAAGCTAAAAATCCATCTTTTTTTAATTGTACTAAGTCAATATCTTTTACACTTTTTAGAAAATGATTATCTATTGTACTTTGTGATATGTAATAGTTTTTTACTTTTGATTCTTCTGTTAAAGAGTTTCCTCTTTTATATTTTTGATCCATTAATATAAGTAATTCTGTTTTTTCTTTTATTAATGATTTTACAACACTATTTAAACCTTGTATAACCTCAACTGAACCAATATAATTATGGTTATCATCAAAAATTGGAGACAATCCTCTTACAACTAAACCTGCTCTACCTACTTCTATCGCATATAAAGGTTTTTGTGTGCTTTTTACTGCAAGTATAGTAGCTCTAAATGAACTTAAATCATCACCAAACTTTGCTGGTTTCCAAGATCTTACAAATGATTTTACATCTTTTGTATGTACATGTACTTTAACTTTTTTAAATGGTGTACCATCTTTAAATGATTTTGTTAAGCTTTGAAGATCTGTTATAATTTCATCTCTGCTATTATTAATAAGAGCACTTTTCATATCATGGTCATTTGCAATTGCTACAGCTGTTGCCATACCTATTTTACCTTTTGCCATCTGCTTTGTATTTATCTGTGTTTGAAGTGCTTTTGCTGTTGTTTCATATACAGTTTGTGCAGCTACATTTAATTCATAAATTATAAATGCCGTACCAAATAATGTAATAACAGCTACAAAACTCAATAATCGCTTATTAACTTTTGTAGCTAAAGATGTTTTTTGCATTTTTTCTCCTGAAATAGTAATAATTTTTACATTTTATCTCTATTTTGCTTAAATTATATTCTTTTTTTTGTCAAAATTTTACATTCAAGTTCAAAAATAGAATTTTGTAGAGATACTATATCATCAGCTTCCAACTCTGATATATTTACAATTTTGTTATTATGTGATATTTGAACAAAACCTTTTTTATCTTTTTTGTTTGGATGATTTAACTCATAGTTGTTTTTTAAGATATTTATATTTTGTGTTTTAACTTTTATAATATGTTCAAAACTATTTTTATATTGTATTTTTAATTGGTTTATTGTTGATTGAACAAGCAAAAACCTTTTATCTAAAGAGTGCTGTTCAAAACTAGAAATTAGATGATTTTGTATCTGTTGTTTTGTATATATTATTCTTTTAAAATTTTGAGAATAATCATCACTTAACGTATCCAAATAAACTCTTAAGTCATTTATATTTGGTGTTGATATTTCTATTGCATTTGATGGTGTACTAGCTCTTACATCTGCTACTAAATCAGATATAACAAAGTCACTTTCATGACCTACTGCACTTACTATTGGGGATGTTGAATTAAATATAGCATCTGCTACTATCTCCTCATTAAAAGCCCAAAGATCTTCAATACTTCCACCACCTCGCCCAACAATTATTAGATTTGAAATATTTTGCTCAGAGTTTTTCATTCCTAAATTATCAGCTTTTTGGATATTTCTTTCTATCTCAAACTTTGCATTATCACCTTGAACTGTTGTTGGAATTAGTATCATTTTAGCCAATGGATAACGAATAGAAAGAATCTTTTTCATATCCTCTATTGCTGCACCTGTATTTGATGTGATTACATATATGATTTTTGGATATTTTGGTAACTCTTTTTTTAATGATTTATCAAAGTAACCTTTAATTTGAAGTTTTGTCTTTAACTGTTCATATGCTAAAGCCAATGCACCCACACCACTTGGTTCAATCTTTTGAGCTAATAGTTGATAGTTTCCACGTGGTGCATAAACAGTTAAGTTTCCACTTATTACAATCTTTTGACCAACCTCTAAACGAAACTTTAAATATTGGGCATTTCCTCGAAACATAACACATGAGATTGTAGATTTGTTATCTTTAAGGCTAAAATATATATGTCCACTTGAATGGTGCGTTAAATTTGATATTTCGCCCTCAATATAGATTGTTGTAAAAGTTGTTTCAAGCAACCCCTTAATTTGTTCATTAAGGGTACTTACTGATATTGGAGAGTTCAATCTATAATTTTCTTGCGATAAAAGTTGTAGACATATCCATAGAATAACCTTTTACAAATATTGGTTCAAGTCCTACACTTTTTAACTCTTCACACATCTGTTTAGTTGTTATAAATGCTTCGATTGATTCTGGTAAATATGTATAAGCATCTTTATTTTTCGATACAAGTCCACCTATATGAGGCATAAGGTTATTCATATAAAATTTTGTTAGTTTAGCAGGAAAGTCATCTTTATCATTTTTTGTAAACTCCAAAATTACGCAAAGTCCACCTTTTTTAAGTACTCTAGCAAACTCTTCAAGACCCTCTTTTCTTTTAACAACATTTCTAATACCATAAGATATAGATATAAAATCAGCTGTTTCATCTTCCAGTGGCATAGATTCTGCCCCTGCTTCTACAAATGTTCTATGTGGTATTTTTGTTTTACCAACTTCCATCATACCAACACTTGGATCAACACCAATAATTTCATCTATTTCAATACCATTAGTTTTTGCTACATTTTCCCAGTCTATCATCAAATCACCAGTTCCACATGCAACATCTACTATTCTATCTATATGAGATGAACCATAAAAGTTAAAAGCCATATTACAAGCTTTTTTTCTCCATGTTTTATCTATACCCATACTTAAAACTCTATTTGCTAAATCATATGTTTTAGCAATATCGTTAAACATTTTTATTATATCTTCTTGATTGTCTCTATTTTCTTCTGCCACTTTTTTACCTTAAAATAAATATTTTGATACTACTAATCCAACAATAAATCCAATATTCACTGCAACAATTATTTTCATCATATTAAGTTTACTATCTGATTGGGGAACATATTTTAGTATATTTTCTTGTTTTATTAAACTATTTTCAAAATTCTTTGAAGCTCTATCAATTTGTTTCAGTGTTTTAGATAATGTTATCTCAGCAAACTCTAGTTGTTCTGCTAACTCTTTTGCTTGCTTAAAACTCATATCACTCATTATTTAATAGTTATCCAGTTATCTAATTGGCAATAAATTCCATTTAATGTACCAAGTACATAATCTTTTGATTCAGTTTGAAGTCTTCTAAAAAATAGATATTTTCTTGCAGCTTCAATATCACCAGACTCTTTAGCTTCTACAGCTTTTTTAGCAAAATCTGTATTGTTATGAGCCATCTCCCAAACTGTACTACCTAGGTATCTACTCATAGTGATAACTTTATCATTTTTCACAGCAAAGTATCTTGGATCTTTAACAAAGTCCTGAATAGTAGAATCTGAACCTAAATACTTATGACCAAAAAAGTTTACAAACTGTTCTTCTAAATAGTCTTGTTCTGTTGATATTGCTCTATTTAAAGCAAAAAATAGATTATCTGTAGAATTTCTCTCTATTTTTCGCAGCTTCTTCATAGTTGCAATTGCATTTTTACCATCAAGCTCACCGTCACCCATTGGTACTATCCACTTTACATTTCCAAATGTTCCTACTTTTGCAATTTCATCTAAAACTAATGATGATGTTTTGTTTCCACCAACATCTACTATTACCTCATGATTATCATCCATTAATATCAATTCATCTAATTCTGTTAGTTTATTTGTTGATAACATTTTTTTATTTACTATCTCTGTTCTTGTAAAACTTTGAGAATCATTGTTTTCATCATCTATTTCAATGTATGTTATTTTTTTACCATGTTTTTTATATAAATAAGGTGCTATAACTTGCATTGCAACTGTTGATTTACCAACACCACCTTTAGTTTGTGGAATAATTATCATTTTAGTTATCCTTTGTTAATTGTAAAGATTTTATCTAATTTTTAATTTCATTTAGTTTAGCTTAATTTATCAAAGCAGTGGATATAACTGGTTCTTTATTGTCATATAGTTTAATTTTAAAAGCATCTACAGTTTTTCCATCTTCATCTATATCCATAATTATTATTTGCATTATAGATTTACAACTATTAGGTACATCAAAATGACCGCCTAGTCCTGTTAATGCTTTCTGAATTGGTACTTTACTATCCATCCCTATTACATTGTCTCTGCAACCAGTAAGTCCAATATCTGTAACATAAAATGTTCCATCAGTTATCTCTAAATCATCAGTTCCTACATGTGTATGAGTACCACAAATAGCACTTACTTCACCTTTAAGTAACTGCATCATTGTACGTTTTTCAGATGTTACTTCTGCATGAAAATCTATAAAAATATGTTTTATTCCATCATCTCTTAACTTTTGAATTAACTCTTTTGCATGGGTAAAAGGATTTAGAACTTGTGGCATAGTATATATCCCCATCAGATTTATAATTGCAAAATCAACTTCACCTATTTTTACAATTCGTACACCACTACCTGCAATACCTTCTGGATAGTTATCAGGTCTTAAAACTGGTTTTGTTTCAAGTAATACTAACATATCTTTTTTCTTATCCCAAGAGTGGTTTCCACCTGTTATAAGATCAATTCCACAATTAAAAAGTTCATTTGCATTTTTTATTGTCAATCCAAAACCATGACTTGCATTTTCTCCATTTGCTATAACGAAATCTATATTGTATTTTTCTTTTAAATTTTCAAGGTTTTGCTTTATTATTTTTCTACCTGGTCTACCAACTATATCACCAATAAAAGCAATTTTTATTCCTAATTTATCTTCACACTCATTTTCTAACATTTAGTACTACATCTCCCACACTCTAATCTTATTTCAAATACTGCACCATCATCTTCATTGTATGCTTTTATTGTTCCATTTTGTTCTTCAATAATCTTTTTGGCAACATTTAAACCTACTCCCATACCACTTGACTCTTTAGTACTTACAAAAGGTTCAAATATATTTTTTTCAATATCTTTTGGTATTCCACCTGCATTATCTTTTACTTTTATAACTATCTCTTTATTATCTTTTGTACATTTAATATTTATATCAATAAGTCTATCTTCAAAGTTATCAACTTTTACCAATTCATCAAGTGCATTGTTTATTATTATAACCCAAGTTTGTTCAACTCTTTGTTTTTGTACACAACATATATATAACTCTTTATCTTTATCAAAACCAATTGTAAATAACTCACCATTTACTTTTATATTAGATATTTGTTTTGATCTATTATACAATAGTGTCAATGATGTAATAAGAGTATGATAAATATTTACATCCTCTTTTGACTCTTTAGATTTTTGAGACATCTCTCTCATAGATTCAACAATATTTGATAATCTATTTATACCATCCATAACCTTTTTACTATCTTCTAACATTCTTTCTTTTACAATATTATCTGGTAAATCTAAAATATCATATTTTATCATCTCAAAATTACCTTTGATATATGTCAAAGGTGTATTTATCTCATGTGTTATCCCAGCTGCTAATTGTCCTATAGCTGTAAACTTTATATTTTTTTGTTGTTCCTCTTCAAGCATTTTAGTTTGTTCTATATTTTGCATTGTTTTATGAAAAACTTTCTCTTGCAGTTTTAATTTACTTTTTTCTTGTAGTGTAATATCTATAATAATACCTATTATTCCAGCAAACTTATTGTCGTTTTGAAATGATGTTTTATTAAACTCTACAATTTTTTTCTCTTCATCACCTTTTGGTTCTACAGTATATATATATTTTTGTTTATCATTATTAACTAATTCTAAATCTTTTTGATGATATTTATTTGCCAAGTCTATAGGCGCTAAATCATAAACCGATTTACCAATTATCTCATCTTTTGTTAAATTTAAAAAGTTACAAAATGCATCATTACATTTAATATATCTAAACTCTTCATCTTTAATAAAAACTGGTAGTGGCATAATATTTAAAAGTTTATTCATAAAAGCTAAATTTTCTTGTAATTCTTTTGTTTTTTCATCAACTTTTCTGTATAAAATTTTATTCGTTTGATTTAATTTTGAAGCAATATCTCGTGCTAAAATAATAGTAACTGTTATAACACTAAGGGTAGTTATAATTGCTAAAATCATTAACAATCTATTTTGTTTTTCATACTCATTTTTTGTAGTTTTAATTTTTGAAGATATTATTTTATTCATATCACCGATATAAACTCCTGCACTTATTGTCCAATCATAAGTTGGATAATATTTTACATAAGTAAGTTTCTTTTCTTTATTCCAATTTGTATCAGTATTTGTAACAGATATATATTCTATAAAACCATCACCATTCTTTTTTGCTAGCTTATATCCATCTTTCATATAATATTTATTATTTATATCTTTTATTAAAAAAGCATTTGTGCCTATTATATTTTTATTTCTATGAGAGATAAGTCTCCCTTGTCCATTAACAATATTTATATAACCTTTTTTTCCATACCTAAACTGTGATAATCTATTTGCAACTATATTTTGAACTAAATCTTTTGGTTGGTCATTTAACTCTATTTTATAATCTATTAATGATATTGCTTGATTTACTTTATCTTTTATTAATTCTTTTTGATTATTTAAATAGATAGTTCTCATCTGCTTTATATCATCTTCTAAATGATGATTTTGATCATTTATTACAATAGAGATAAGTACAGAAGAAAGCAATACTAGCGCGATTACTGGTATTAAGATTATATATTTAGTTACATTATTTGAATGAATTATTGTCATATTGCTTTTAATTTTATCTCAAAGACTGCGCCATCATCTTCATTGTAAACTTTAATAAAACCTTGATGCTCTTGAATAATTTTTTGTGCTATATTTAATCCCACACCAATACCACCTGATTGTTTAGTACTAACAAAAGGATCAAATACTTTATTTATAATATTTGCAGGTATTCCACCAGCATTATCTTTAAATCTAATAATAATATTATTTTCATTTTTAAATATATCTATTGACAATATTCTTAATTCATAATTTTCAATTTTTACTAACTCATCAAGTGCATTATTTATTATCACTATCCATACTTGCTCTATTCTTTGTTTTTGAATATCACAATTAAATTCACACAAATCTTTTTTTATATCTAATGCAAAAAGATTATTATTTACATATATTTTACTTTGCTGTTTTGAGCGGTTATAGCTAAGAGTAAGAGCTGTTATAATTGTATTGTATATATTTGTTACTTCTGATTTACCTTTTGCAGTTTGAGACATCTCTCTCATCGCCTCAACAATATTCGAAATTCTATTAATACCATCAACAATTTTTATAGAATCATCACGCAATTGCATTTTCAAATTATTTTGTGGTAAATCATTTATATCTTGTTGCATCATCTCAAAGTTACCTTTGATATATGTAAGAGGTGTATTTATCTCATGAGTTATACCTGCAGCTAATGAACCTATTGTATTTAACCTTATATTTTTAAGTCTCTCTTGTTGCATAGCATCAAGTTGTTTAATATTTTTTTTTGTTTCTGCTTTTACCCTCTCTTCTAAAGAGTTATTTAACTCTTCCAACTTCATCTTATCATTTAAAGAGTTTACAATCATAACAAAAGATTCTTTATCAGGTAAAAGATCCAACGAAAATTCAATATAAATATCACTACCATCTTTGTGTTTACAAACTTTTTGCATTTTTACTAATGCGCCAATTTCTCTTGCTATTTGTAAAGATTTAGTAGAAATTTCATGATAATCATCTCTTGTCATATCTTTACAATTTTTTCCAATAAACTCATCTTTTTCGTAACCAAAAATATGTGTATAACCATCATTTACTTCTAAAAAATTACCTTCTAAATCTAATGACCCTATTCCTGAGTGTGCAAATTTTATTATTGCTTTATTTCTTTCAAGTAAAGATTCTAACTCTTTTGAATTAGTAATTTTTTGACCTATGGCTATGTATGAATCGATATTATTATTTTCATCATAATTTACTTCTATATTTAAATATAACCAATATGAAGTACCATCTTTTTTTAGGTTTTTAAGTTCTCCACTCCAAGGATTACTAGATTTGATAGTTTTCCACATATCTTTAAAAATATCTTTGTCAATATCTTTATGTCTAAGTATAGAATGTGGTTGTCCTAGAAGTTCATCTTTTGTATATCCAGATATATCACAAAATGCCTGACTTATATCAATAATAATACCATCAAGATTAGTCACAGACCTGATAATATATTTATCAATCAGTTCTAGAGAGTGAAATAGTTTAGAATGTTTTTCTTTATCTGACTCTCTTCTATGTTGAAAAGATTCTCTTTGTTCTTTTATCATAGTTATTTTATGATAAAACCTCTTTTATTTTATCTTCTAGAGCTTGTAATGAATCAAATGGTTTCATTAAATAATGAGTTGCACCCTCTTTATGAGATTTTAAAACTTTGTCTAAAGTAGAATAAGCTGTCATCATAATAACTTTTTGATTTGGATTTTTTTCCATAATTTTTTCTAATGCATCTAATCCATTCATTTGAGGCATCATAATATCAAGTAAAACTAAATCAACACTATTGTCAATTGTATCTACTGCAACTACTGGGTTTGAATATGTTGTAACATCATAGTTTCCACTTCTTCCTAAAAATCTACTTATCATACTTAAGATTTCGTTTTCATCATCTACTACTGCAATTTTATACATTTTATATCCTTTTATTTACTAAATAAATCGTGTGCTGCTTCTTTCATGATAGCGTCATTTTTCTCTATTAACATTTTATCTAAAACTTCAAACACATCTTGACTAGAATTTTCTATATTTTTAATTTTTTCTTCAATTTTTGCTTTTGAACATGTTACTGCATTTCCTGCACACTCTTGTGCCAAAGAGTTTGCTTCATCATGTACAATAGCATGAGGTCTGTTTAACTGACTATATGATTTAACTGAACCAAACTCTTTTTTACCTAGTCCACTATCATACCACTTACCTAATCTACAATTTGTGTGTGCAGTTGGTTTAAAGTCATTATTTTCACCAAATAATAGTTGATATAAATTATTTTTATATATAACATGATCTAGTTTTGCAAGGTTAATAAATATTTTATTACTGATTGAATCAACTTCAAATACACTTCTTCCAGCATTCTTTTGAAATGAGTGCATAAGTTTAATAAGAACTTCAACACTTTCTTTAGTTGTTACAACTACTTTACCAACAACATCTGAACTCTCTTTCATCTTTGCTGTCTCTACTTGAATAGCCATAACCATATCTTTTATCTCTTTAGCTGCATCAGCACTTCTTGAAGCTAGATTTCTAACCTCTTGAGCAACTACTGCAAAACCTTTTCCAGCTTCCCCTGCTGTTGCTGCTTCAACTGCTGCATTAAGCGAAAGAATATTTGTTTGAAATGCGATTTGATCAATAACTGTAATAGCACCTGCAATATCATCACTTTTTTTAACAAGGTTTGTTACTATCTCATTTTCTCTTACTATTTGTGCGTTTAAATTTGTTGTATCTTTTACAATATTTTGTGTTAATGTTAACCCTTCTGTAGATCCAGATGCAGTTTTTTGAGATTCTTCTGCCATAGAATCTAACTCTTTAAGCAATTCTACATATACATCTTGCGTATTTGATAAAGAATTGTTCATATTGTTGTTATGCTTATGTAAAAGTCCATCATCTTTGTCATCATGAATTGATGTTCTAACTAATGAAACTATTGTAATATCAGCAGATTTTTTTGTCTCTATTTTTGCTTCACAATCTTCTACAATAATTCTTTTTTCATTTCTACTTACAGCAGAAACTAAAGAGTTCATATCTTTTATATTTTCTTCTGCTTTATTGTTTGAAAAAATTACTTTATTATTTTTATCAATTGCTATAATTGCTTCTGATGTTGTGAAAGAAGCAATACTTTTAAGCTGTTCATTTTGATTTTTCAGTTCTGAAATATCTTTTGCGTTGTTACGATTAGCAGTATCTATTTGTGATCTTGCCTGTGTATTTGCATTTTCAAGTTTTTGTTTCAATTCTTCAATTGTATTTTTTAATTGAACAATCTCTTCATCTTTTGCTTTAGTACCAAAAAACATTATTAAGCCTTAGTTTTAAAATTTAAATATACTATCTAATATAATATTATATTTGTATTAATTATAATTATATTTATCACTATAAGTTGTTACTGAGTACCTTAGCACTACTAAAAGCCCATTGAAAATTATATCCACCAAGTTCACCTGTTACATCTACAACCTCACCAATAAAATATAAATCTTTTTTTAATTTACTTTCAAAGTTACTATTTAATTCTTTTATATCTACTCCACCTTTTGTAACTTCTGCTTTTGAAAACCCAAAGTTTCCTGCAGGTGACATAGAATAGTTGTGAATATCAAAAGGTTTATTTTCATTTAGATTATTAAGTTTTTTTATGGCTTGTTTAAATCTTTTTGGTAGATATGTATCTTTTTTAGGTAAAAAATCTATACTAAATTGACCTTTTCCCCAATACAAAGATGTTGTTAAAATAGCTGGTCCACTACAACCTTTATGTGTAAAAAGCATCATCCCTTCAACAGTTTTATTTGAAACTTTTATTTTAACTTCAAGAGATAATCCACTTAACTCTTTAAACCAAAACTGATCTTTTTGTACAGTGAAACCAACCAATGCTGGATTTATTTTTTTTATTTTATGTCCAAACTTTTGAGCAATTTTAAAACCAATATCAGATGCTCCAATAACAGGATAAGAAACTCCTCCAGTAGCAACTATAAGTTTTTTTGACTTTAGACTTATAGTAGTTGTTTCTATTATATAGTGTTCATTTTCATAGTTTACGTCAAGAACTTTTGTATCAAGTTTTAAAGTACATTTTGAGATTAGTTTTTTAAACATTGAGATAACATCATTGCTACTATTACAAAAATATGTACCTTTTACTATTTTTTCATTTATCTTTGGATATACATTATTTTGGTTTAAAAACTTTAATAAATCATCTTTAGTAAAAGCTTTTAAAGTATTATCTATAAACTCTTTATCTCCTAAAAAATAATCACTAGACATATATTTATTAGTGATGTTACATTTCCCTCCACCACTAACTTTTATCTTTTCACCAATCTTATTATTGGAGTCAATAATACAAATATTTAAGTTTTGTTTTTGCAACTGAGCTGCTGCCATTAAACCAGATGCACCAGCTCCTATTATGATAATATCAAATATCATTTTTACTTATATGCTCTTACAACAAAACCTTTATTGTTCTTTTGTGAAGTTATTGTATAGTTTACAACTTGTATATTTGTATCTAGCCCTAGATGGTTTTTAATAGACCAAGTACCTTCTATAACTCTCTTTCTTGAAAGTCCTATTTGAGAAAGATTAGATATTCTTTCAATACCTTTTTTATTTGTTTCATTTTTTAATTTATCTAAAACTAAAAACTCTGCTTTATTAATAACTCCAATAACTTCAAATAATTTTGCATCTTTATTCTTATCTAAAAATTTATTTAACTCTTTTAGACTATTTTGAGACAGATATATTCCACCACTTTCCATATCGTAACATTTATAAGTATCAAATTTTGTTTTATCTATTTTAGATATTGATTGTTTTTTTGAAGTGTAATCCTCTTTAACAGTTACTGTCTTTTCAACTGCTTTTTCGACTTCAATAATTTTTTCAACCTCTACAATTTTTTCAACCTCAACTATTCTTTCAACCTCAACTATTTTTTCTACTTCTAGAAGCTCTTTATTGAAATTTTCTTGCGATTTAAGTCTCTTTTTTAGCGTATTTATCTTTGAATTTAAATCATCAACTTTGTTTATATGGATATATCTTTGTACATAATTTTCTTTTGTATAAGATGGTAATGTTTCAAAATCAACTAAATCTTTTTTTATGTAGTTATCTTTTAAATCACCTTTATCAACCATATCATAACTAAGGTATGTATAAGCAATAAATGAAATTGATACGACCAATAGTCCAATAGTACTAAATAGTGCAACATTACTTTGCTCTACTGTATTGTTATTTGAATTATAATCCATTTTTTTAATTTCCTTTTTTTGTTAAATATTTTAGTGTAGTATTAATTAAGTCATCATCATCTCTGCTTGGAGATTTAATAACTTCTTTTTTATCATCTTGATATACAATTGATATATTCATATCATAGTTACTTATAGTTTTTATCTTTTTATCTAAAGCATTTATTTTTATGATAATTAGTTCTATAAACTGTTTAGTTGGTAAATCTAACTTACCAAATCTATCCTCCATCTCATCTTGTATCTCAAATACAACTTTTTTATTGTCGGCAAGACTAAGTCGCCTATAAAGTTCTAATCTTACTCTATCTTCAGTTATATAATCACTAGATATAAATGCTGTGATACTTAGCTTGATATCAACACTTACAGTCTCCTCTTGAACCTCTCCACTAAGTATTGCTATTGCCTCTTCTAGCATTTTTAAATATAGACCATAACCAATTTGTTTGATATGTCCACTTTGAGCTTCCCCTATGATATTTCCACCACCTCTTATCTCTAAATCTTGATGAGCTAAAGCAGTTCCACTTCCTAAGTAAGAGTTTGATTCAAGTGCTATAAGTCTTCTTATAGCATCTTTAGTGATAGTCTTTTTATCTTGAACAACAAAGTAACAATATCCCTCTTTACTTCCTCTTCCTACACGTCCACGAAGCTGATGTAAATCAGCTATACCAAATCTATCTGCACCATCAATGATAATACTATTTGCATTTGGTAAATGTAAACCTGATTCAACTATAGAAGTTGCAAGTAAAATATCTATTTCTCCATTTGAAAATGCTTCAAGTGTTTCTTCACTTTGTTTAGGTGTGATTTTTGAGTGCATTACTGATATTTTAAGATTTGGCATGATTTCTAATAAGTCTGCTTTTTTTGTTTCTATTGTAGCTATATTATTATAGATATAAAATAGCTGACCACCACGTCTTTTTTCTCTTAAAATTATCTCTTTAATTAGTTTTTCATCATACTCTTTTACAAAACTTCTAACACCTAGTCTCTCTGATGGAGGTGTAAGTAGACTACTCATCCCTTTAATTTTTGATAAAGCAAGATTAAGAGTTCTTGGAATTGGCGTAGCACTCATAGAGAAAATATGTACATCATTTCTTATATCTTTTAGTTTCTCTTTTTGTTTTACACCAAACTTATGCTCTTCATCTATAATTACAAGTGCCAAATTTTTACACTTAACATTTAGTAAAGAGTGTGTTCCTACAACTAAATCTATATCACCATTTTCTAACGCTTTTTTAACTTGTGTTTTCTCTTTAGCTGTTGTTCTCCCATCAAGTTTTGCAACCCTTATCCCAAATGGTTCAAGTCTATCTTTTATACCTTGATAATGTTGTGATGACAAAAGTGTAGTAGGACATACAAATAAAGCTTGAAACTCACCTAAAAGAACTGCTAGCAGTCCGTTCATAGCAACCTCTGTTTTACCAAATCCAACATCTCCTGAAAGTAATCTATCCATTACTAAACCAGAACCCATATCATTTAAAAACTCTTTTACACTTCTATTTTGATCTTTTGTATATTCAAACCCTGCATTACCTTGAAGAACTTTTATCTCTTCTTTATCAATATCAATAGTGATACCTTTAGTTAACTCACGTTTTGCAGCAATAGCAATAATATCACTTGCTATTGCAAAAAGTCTCTCTTTTACCTTCCCTTTAAGTTTGGCAAAACTTCCTTTTCCAAGTTTATCTAAAGTAGCAATACTACCACTATCGGCTAAATATCTATCTATCATACCTATATTTTCTACAGGGATTAAAAGTCTATCATCCCCTTGATAGTTTACTATTACAAAGTCTCTTTTTGCACCCATAATAACAACAGGTTCTATCCCTTTAAACTGACCAATTCCATGAACTTCGTGAACTACAAAATCATTTTTTTGTAACTCATCTAAAACAATTTTAGGTTTCTTTTTTCTTTTTTTCTTTACCTGTTTATTTAAAGATAATATAACTTCATCATCACTAACAAGATTTATAACTTGATGATCTATTTTAAACTTAATGTTTTTATCATTTACATCAAAATCATAACTTCTCAGCTTTCCTTCTGTTGAAGATATGATAGTTACTTTTTTCTCTTTATGAAACTGCAAAAACTCTTTTATATTTGCAGGCTCTACCTCTTTATATGTAGTATCATTTAAAATAGGAGATATAGATAAGAGTTCCTCTTTAGCAATTCGTTTCTCTTCAAAGATATATGCCTCATCAATCTCATCAAGTGCATCTTTGGTGATACAACTATTTAACTCTTGTGTATAATATGAAGCTAAATCATCAAGATACCAAAAACCAAGTGAATGGATATCTTTCTCAAATACATCTGCATTTGATGCTTCTATTTTTTCATTTATAATTGCAAGGTTTTCATCACTAAAAGCTAAAAATGATGCAGATATAGTAAAACTCTCTAACTCTTCTTTAAATGACTTTTGATTTTCAACATCAAACTTTCGTATAGATTCAATCTCATCATCAAATAAACTTACTCGATATGCAAACTCTTCATTTGGTGGAAAAATATCAACTATATCACCTCTTACAGATACTTCACCCTCATCTGTAACAATATCAACAAAATAGTATCCCCAGTTGTAAAGTTTTTCTTTTAAAGCTTTTATATCTAAAATACCAGCAAACTCTATAGTTAAACTATCAAAGTTATCAGCTTTTGGTAAAGGGTAAGAAATAGTTCGAATAGGTGAGATTAAAAGTTTGTTTTGTTTTCTATAGTTATGAAAAGACTCTAAAGTTGAAGTAAGCTCTTTAATCTCTTCACTAAAAGAGAGTAAATCATCCCCAAAATTTGCTCGTAAATCACTAAGAACAAAAGGTTGAAGACCTAAATAAGAGGCACAATCTCGTGCAACAGAAGCTTCTTTTTCATCAGACACAATTAAAAGTTTTGCATCTTTATTATTTTTTATGTAGTTAAATATTTTATTCATAAATCATTGCTAATGTTTTCTATCAGCTTTTGTACCTTTTCTTTCAATTTTCATACCTTTTTCAATTTTTCTTCTCTCACTACCTTCAAAAAATGGATCTATAATATTTTCTCTAACTTTAATATCCTCTTTTCCATCAAAAACTTTCCCTTTTGCATCATTTACAATTTTTTGTGCTATATCACTTCTTGTTGTGCAACAAGATGCGTAGCACTCGCAATTTTTGCATTTTCTTGTGTTATCTTATCTAAGACAGATATATCTCTATTTATATCTTCAATTTTAACTCTTTGTTGTTCTGTATCACTACTTACTATATCAATTAAAGATGTTGTTGATTCAATATTTTGATTTAATACCTTATATCCATCAATCATCTCTGTTGCAATTTTAGTACCATCATTAGCTTGTGATGTTGCTATCTCTACTAATCCTTTTATTTCAGAAGCAGCCTCTGCAGATCTAGATGCTAGATTTCTAACCTCTTGAGCAACTACAGCAAAACCTTTTCCAGCCTCTCCAGCTGTAGCTGCTTCAACTGCTGCGTTTAGAGATAAAATATTTGTTTGGAAAGATATTTGGTCAATAACACTAATAGATTCTGTTATTGCATTTACTTTTTCATTGATATTTTTCATAGCTACTGCAGTTTTTGTTGCTAGTTCATGTCCTTGTGTAGATGAACTTGTAACTTCACTTGCATACTGTGACATTTTTTTACTATTTTGTGTAGTATCATATAAATTATTAGTCACTTCATTTAAAGTTCCAGATGTATGGCTTAAAGATGATGCCTGCTCTTGAGATGAGTTTGCCAACTTTTCTACATTTTTAGAAAAAATCTCAGATGTTTGTTGCAATGCTTTACCATTATGCAGATTCTGTCCACTTAACTTAGTAAGTGTTTCCCCTAAGAAGTCAACTTGTTCAAATAATTGTTTAATCTCGCCAGATGTTTTTCCTTGAGAATTAATCCTACTGCTATACTCATCACTAGAGTAATGATTTAAAGAGTTCAATATTCTATTAATATTATATTCAAGTGAGGATAATAGTTTATTAACAATCTCTACAAGATTATTTATCTCTGGATTACTAGCTTTAGTTTTTATTTTTACACTTAAATGTCCTAAAGATGCCTTTTCACATATAGAAGCACTCTGCTTAATAGCATCTGCATCTTTATTAATCCCATCAATAGTTCTTGCTATATTTGTATTTATTGCAACTACCATCTCTCCAATCTCATCCATACTATGAACTTTAAATGGTTCAATTGTGCTTTTCTCTTTTGCTAAAAATGAGAAGAATTCAGCAAGTTCAACTTTTAATTCTTGTAAAGGGTCTGTAACTTTTTTTGCAACTAACCAAACTACACCCAAAGTAATCAATATAAATAATAACGATACAGAGATTATAAATAATAAAGTGTCAGATATAACTTTATCTGCTTTATCAAGTGAAAAAGTAAGATCGATAACACCAATAACATCACCCTCTTTTTGGTTTGCATGACACATTAAACAATCATTTGTAGCAATCATAGGTCTTAGTACCCTAAGATCATGAGAATCACCCTTATACACATCAAGTACTATCTCTTTTTTACTATTAAATGTATTTAAGATATCTTTATCTGTTGTAAAAGATGTTTCAGGTGAATAAAGCTCAATAGTCTCCCTACTTTTTGCAACTGTTAAATTTTTTAGACCCTTTATCTCTGTTCTACTTTGCTCTTCAGCTTCTTTAATAATAGCTGAATCACCTGTGTTCATTGCATTTCTTAAAGATATAAATATAGAGTCTGTCAACATACTTAATGAATCTTTAGCACTATTTTGTACTAATGTATTCATCTGACTAGTAGTGATATAATTTGTAATAATATTACCAACTGCTAATATAAAGACAATTGGTATAATTATCTTGGTTGAAACTCTCATTTTATTGAACATATCTTACTTTCCTTACAATTTTATTACATATAAAAGTATATCACTTTTATACTAATAATTTTATCTTTTTTGCTTCTTTAACTCATCTATATCTTTTTGAAGTTTTTCCATATTTACTAAAAGTAAATCTAATTTTTCCTCTTCTCTATCCATCTGCTCATCTTTATCTTCATTTTGAATTTTTTCCATCTCACCAATAATAACGGCAACAAATAGGTTGAAAAATACAAATCCAGCAATGATAACAAAACTAACAAAATAAACCCATGCCCAACTATAAAGTTCCATAGCCTCGTACATAACATCTGTCCAATCTTCAAAAGTAAGGACTCTAAACAATGTAAGCATTGAAGTTAAAAAGTCATTCCATAGTCCAGATTTCAACTCTTCAAAGAAAAAGTTTCCAACAATTGCATAGATGTAAAATATAATAAACATCAATATAACAATATCAACAATAGCAGGAATTGCACCAATTAACATATCTATGATTTTTTTTAGTTCTGGTCTTGAAGTTAGAAGTCTTAAAACTCTAAATATTCTCATAAGTCTTGCAATAGCAGCAAATGATGAGTTTTCTAAAGGTATCAAAGTGATTACTACAATTATAAAATCGAAAATATTCCAACCACTTTTAAAAAAATCTATTAAATTTTTTTCAGCAGACATTTTTATAAGTATCTCTACTAAAAAATATACTGTTATAAACATATCTAAACTATAAAAAAACATCCCAAATGGAGCTGCCACATCTTCTATTGTTTTAAATCCTAATGCAGCTGCATAAAATAGGATTATTCCAGTTGTTAAATTAGAAAACCACTTGGCATTTCTTATCTCTATAATCTTTTCTTTTAAATTCATTCTTTCTTTTTCCTTTAGTTATTCTACTGGTAAAGTGATTGTAAATATTGCACCACAATAACTTTTGTCTTTGTATTCAAAAGTATCATTTCGTACAGATATAGTTCCACCCATATTTTGATTTATAAGGTTATAAGTCATATGTAGTCCTAAACCTGTACCTTGACTTTTGTGTTTAGTTGTAAAGTAAGGTTCAAATATTTTTGTAATCACGTCATCTGGTATTCCACCAGCAGTATCTTTAATCTCAATTCTTATTTTATTTGATAAAATTTTTGTACTTACAAACATATATCTATCTTTATCATCTAATTTTTTTAACGCATCTTTTGCATTATTAATTATGTTTACACATGATTGTAATAAAGCCTGTGGTAAGTTAAATATCTCTACATCTTTATCAAAATCTTTTATCACTTTTATATTATTATTTTTAATAACTGCTTCTTCAATGATAAATGTTTTTTCTATTATTTTATTAATAAAGAATATTTTCTTTGAGTCATCACCTTTTAAAAAATCCCTAAAGTCATCAATAGTTTGAGATAAATGTTGTGCTGATTCATTTATAGTACTAAGCATTTTAATCTCATCTTCATCATTAGAAATACCAAACTCTTTTTTTACTTTTATACCTGTTGCTGCAGTTGAAATAATTGATAATGGCTGTCTCCATTGGTGTGCTATATTACCAATCATCTCACCTAAAGCTACCATTTTTGCTTGTTCTTGTAAAATCTTAGCTTGTTGCGTTGACTTTGCAACCTCTTCTTTTATTTTTATCTCTAGGTTATTGTTTATTGTATTTAACTCATTTTGTTTTTGTTCAACACTTTTTTTATATTCTAAAATAGTCTTATTTGTAAATTTATTTATAATAAAAACCACTATAAATAATATTATTGTAAAAAACAAAAGTAAAGCTACATGTAAATAAATACTATTTTTTATTAAAATATCCATATTTTGTTGCCACTCATTAATCTCTTGACTAATAATATCATCGTGAAAACCTACACCTATTATCCAGCTCCACTCTTTATTTAATGTAAAGTATGATATTTTTGACATCTCAATTTTTGTTTTAGGATGAATATATGAATAGTTTAAATAAGTACTACCATTTTCTCTTAAACCTTTTAAATACTCTTTTCTATAATCTTTTCCATATAAATCTTTTTTTTCATCACCTATAATTTTTCCTAAGGTAGCTGTTGGATGAACAATGATTTTTGCAAATTTATCACCACCATTAATATTTAATAGTTCAGAGATGATAATATATTCTTTTGTATTTTGTTTATTTAGTTCAGTTATCAGATTTTTCATATATGTTTGGCTTTTTTTGTTAGCTTCATCAATATATCTTCCAGTCCCAATATATAAATTTAACTCTTTTAAACCTTTTACATAAGTTAATTTTGGATATATCATTTTTTTATCTTTGGCATTTGGTTTTGTCCAAAAGTCTTTTATATAACCTTCACCTTTTTCATTTACTATTTTTATCTCTTCTTGAATTACATAATTCCCTTTTTTATCTTGAAGGTTATAAACATTTGTATTTTCAATATGAGGTGCAACTGGAAAAAGTATCTCTTTCCCATCTAAACTTGTAATAAAAATATAACCAATACCATTATCAAATCGCAAAGGTCTTAAAGTCTCTTTAATAATTGAGATTATTTCTTCTTTTGTTTTAGTCTCTTTATTTTCTTGAAAAATTTTATAAGCAATTTTATAAGAGTTATTAACTCTTATTGTAATTGTATCTTTTAATATTTGTATTGATTGTTTTGCATTTTCTTTAATTAAATTATTTGTATTATCAACTTTAAATTTAATCTCTTTCTTTTTCTCTTCTATAAACTTACTTTTAATCTCTTCTTTTAATATATTAAAATCTTCTTTTTTAGAAGTAAAACTTAAGTATGTTATTGTAAAAGCAAAAAGTATTAATATAAGCGTTGTGCTTAAAAGGTTAAACTGACCAATATTCTTTTCATTTAATTTAAGCATTATTCTATATATCCTATTTATTTTATTATTTTAGAAGAAGTGAACCTATTAGACCAATCAGTCCACCAAATACACCACCCCAAACTACAAGCCATCCTAAATGTTCTTTTATCATATCTTGAACTAACTCTTTTACCATTTTAGGGTTTAGCTCATTTAGTCTTTGTTCAACTACTACATTTATTTTTGAATAGATATCACCACTTATATCACTATTTTCAAGTGTTTCTTTTAAAGTAGATTGAAAAGCATCAGTGTGAACTATATCTGTAATAGATTTTTTCATCTTTTTTTCAAATGGTTCTTTTAAAGGCTCTAGTGCTGTAACACCACCAAACATACCTAACATTCCACCAAAACTAGACTCCATAACTGCACTTTTTAAACTCTCAAATGCAGTTGAAAAATCTGTTTTTTCTATCACATTTGAAAAATCAAATTTCTTATCATCACCAAATTCACTTTTGAAAAATTTATCTAAATTTTCTTTTGTAAAAAACTGTTCCATTATAAGTGAATGAATTGAAAGTTTAAATTGTTCAAATCTATTTTCAATTACACCACTCCCATATAAAAATGGAACTTTTTCAAATAACATATGTACAGCTAACCAATTTGTAATAGCACCACTTAAGGCAAATAATCCTATTGTTAAAATAATATTATTATCAATTATTAAACCTATTAAAACTACTGCAGATGCTATTAAATTTGTACCTATGCTTTTATTCATAATTATTTACCGTCAAATCCAAAGTGGTGAAACTCTTTTGGTTCTTTAGCTTGAAACTCATAATTTAAAATTCTTGTAACTTTACTATGAAGCATAACTCTTTGAACTTGATTTGATGCTTTTCCATACTGTAAATCTCCAATAATTGGCATACCAGCATACTGTAAATGAACTCTAATTTGATGAGTTCTTCCATTTTCAATAACAATTTTAACTTTACTTTTTTTACCCTCAACCATATAAGGAGTTACAAGAGTTGAAGCTGGTTTTCCATGCTTTTCATCAATTCTACTTCTTGCTACTTTCCCTTTAATTGTAGATATTGGAAGATCTATTAAAACCTCTTCAACAATTTTACCATCAACGATTGCCACATACTCTTTGTAAACTCTATGCTCTTTATACTCTTTAATCGCTTTTTGTCTAAACTCTTCATTTTTAGCCATTAGCATCACACCACTAGTCTCTTTGTCAAGTCTATTTAATAATACAGCTTGAGGAAATTTTTTCTCTACCTCTTGTGCATTTAAAAATGCTGGTTTATCAATAGCTAAAATATCATCATTTTCAAAAATGATTCTAGCTTCTGCAATCTCTTTTACTTTAAATACAGTATCATCTTTTATTTGACCACGTGCAAGTCTTAGTTTTTTACCACCAACTGTAACTACACCTTTATCAATTAATTCTTTAGCTTTACCATTTGATATACCTTCTTGTATTGCTAATAATTTATATGCTTTTTCCATTTTGTTCTCCATTTATATATTTTACAATAGGTTCTACTGTACCTATTTGTGTTAAACTTGATCTTTTTAATTGATCTATTTTATCTAAATACTCTTTTAATTGTTGGTTTTGTATTAAATAATAATCATTTACACACTCAAAGAGTGATTTCTGATTAAATATTGTTTTTCCACTTATTACAATTGTATTGAAAAATGCTGGCTCTATTGGGTTGTGTCCACCAGCAGTATCTATAAATCCACCACCTAAAATAACTACATCACTTATTGCATAAATATTTATAAGTTCACCCATAACATCAACAACTACAACATCACTGTTGAAATCTTCTTGTTGTGTATATCTATGATATGTAGTGGTACTATTTTTATATCTATTTTCAACTAAAGAAGTAACCTCATTAAATCTTTCAGGATGTCTAGGAACAAGCAAAAGTTTACCTTTAGTTTTATCCCATGAATTTAAAATAAGTTCCTCTTCTGTTTTATGTGTACTTCCTGCAGTTATTATTATACCTGCTGGCTTTTTTAAACTTTTTGTAGTTTTTGGTAAACTTGCTAACTTAATATTACCAATCACTTCAATATTTTTTGCCCCTAAACTCTCTAATCTTTCTTTATCTATATCACTTTGTGCAAAAATCTTATCTATATTTTTAAATATATATTTATAAAAAAACTTATATTTCTTATAACTACCATAAGATTTATCATTTATTCTTCCATTTATTAATATGGTTTTTGCACCCTTAGATTTAGCAACCATAAACATCATATACCAAAGTTCAGCTTCCATAACAACTAACATCTTTTGTTTTGTTATCCAAAACGGCAAAAATATCTCAAAAGGTAAATACCTTACATTTTTAACCATCTTTGAACCCTGTTCAAATCCAGTATTTGTAATAACCGATAAGTTTATATCATCTATATTTAATTTATCAAATATTGGTTTTAAAGCTGTTGTTTCACCTTGAGAGCAACTATGAAACCAAACTTTATCAGTATCAAATTTTTTATTATTTTTTAAAAAGAATTTAGCTGGTATTGCATCTTTGTATTTTTTATTACGAGATTTTAGAAGTAGATATGGAATTGCTAAAATATATATAAATAAAGCTATTAAATAGTAAATATATTTAAACATAATTAAGTTATGTATGGAGAAATCTCCATACAATTAAGCCTCGGCTGAATTATCCTTATAAATAATTCTTCCACAATGCGGACATGTCATAATTTCATCTGATAATATAAAGTTACTATAAAATCTATCATTTAATTTTATGTGACATCCATAACAAGCTTGGTTTTTTACTCCAACTACAGCTGTCTCTTTTGCCCATCTTTTAATTTTTTCATAAAAAGTTAAAACTTTAGCATCAACAGTTTCAATTAGTACTGATTTATTTTCATATAAACCATCTCTTGATTTTTCTAATGCAGCAATATTTTTAGCAATTACATCTTTTAATTCTTTAACTGATTCTTCTTCTGTTGCTAACTCAGCCATAACAGCATCATTTTCTTCAGTTTTAGTTTCTGTTAAAGTATCAAGTCTTGCAATCTCTTCATTTGCAAAATTTACTTGCTCTTTAGCAATCTCTTCTTCAAGTTGTAATGCTTTTACTTCTTTTTCATTTTTTGCTAATTTATGTTTACCGGCAATCTCTGCAAGCTTGTCAGATAATTCTTTTAAGTGTAAATCATTTTTAATTCTTTTATTTTTAGTATCATCAATAATAATATATAAATTATCTCTTTGTTCAGTTAATTTATCTACTGTTTGTGTAAATACTTTTAATTTTTCTTGCTCATTTTTAATTTGTGGTTCAAAATTTACAATATCTTTATCAAATTGTGATAATTTTACTAATTGTTCTAGATGTTTATTCAATCTTTTTTCCTTATTTATAATTAAATGGATTCTGTGATGCTATCATTATAGCTTTTTTATCATTATTTTTCAAATAGTTTTTTATTAAGCTATTTAAAAGGGTTGAAAAATGGACTTCACTCTCATAGTGACCTATATCTAAAAGCGTTATATCTCTAGCAATTGCTTCCATGCCATCATGGTATTTTATATCACCAGTTAAAAAACAATCTGCTTTTACATAAGGTAAAAGAGACATTCCAGAACCTGTTGTTAGAGCAACTGTTTTTATATATTTTTTACTTTTGACAGTTTTTAAAATTTTTATATTTAACTTTTCTTTTACAATTTTTTGTAAATCTTTTAAACTCATATCTACGTCCGCTGTAAGAACAAAATCATCAGTTTTCTTAAAATCAAACCCTAAAATATCTCTACCAACATACATATTTAAATGACTTTTATCAATATTTGTGTGCATAGATATTAAACTAATATCTTTTTTTATTAACTTTTTTAAAATTTTAGTTGAATAACTATCATTATTGATTTTTTTAAGAGGTGAAAAAATTAGAGGATGATGTGTGATAATCAAACTTTTTGGTTTAATATCTTTTATCATCTTTAAATCTATGTCTAAAGATATATATACATTTTTAACAATATCCTTAAAACTGCCAACTATTAAACCACTATTATCCCACTTTTCTTGGTGTTGAAAAGGGGAAATAGAGTCTAAATAATCATATATATCTTTAATCTTCATATTTTTGCCTAGTAACCTAATCTTTTTAATCGTTCAGGCTCTTGGCTCTTATACATAGCAGCACAACCTAAAGATAACTCTCTAACTTTTAAAATATAATTTTGTCGACTAGTAACACTTATAGCTTTTCTAGCATCAAGTGTATTAAAAGCATGTGATGCCATCATACATTGGTCATATGCAGGAAGAGGAAGTTGTGCTTCTAAACATTTTTGACACTCTTCATACGCATCATCAAAATGTTTAAAAAGCATATCAGTATTAGCAATTTCAAAATTGTATTTACTAAACTGAATCTCACTCTCCATATGTATATCTTTATATGTTGTTAAACCATGTTCATTTTCATTCCAAACTATATCAAAAATATTATCAACACCTTGAAGATACATAGCAAGTCTTTCAGTTCCATATGTTATCTCAACAGCAACAGGATCACAAGCGATACCTCCAACTTGTTGAAAATATGTAAATTGAGTAACTTCCATACCATCAAGCCAAACTTCCCAACCAAGTCCCCAAGCACCTAGTGTTGGAGATTCCCAGTTATCTTCTACAAATCTAATATCGTGTTTTGATAAATCAAGACCTAAATATTCTAAAGATTTTAAATATAAATCTTGAATATTATCTGGAGATGGTTTAATCAACGCTTGAAATTGATAATAAGATCCAAGTCGATTTGGATTTTCACCATATCTACCATCAGTTGGTCTTCGACTTGGTGCAACATATGCTGTTGCCCAAGGTTTACTATCAAGACTTCTTAGAAGAGTAGCAGGATGAAAAGTACCAGCACCAGAAGGTATATCATAAGGCTGAAGTACATTACAACCTTGCATCGACCAAAACTGTTGAAGTTTTAAAAGTAGTTGCGAAAATGTAACCATGATTATATAAGAACTTCTATCTCTTTAGAATCGTTTTCAACTTTTTTCTCTTTTACGATTCTATCTTCTTTTAATTTAATTGCTAACTCATTATCAAATATTGCTAAAATTTGTATTGCTAAATATGCTGCATTAACTGCACCAGCTTTACCTAAAGCAACAGTAGCAACAGGCATACCAGCAGGCATTTGAACAGTTGAAAGCATAGCATCCATACCATCCATAGCTCCACCTTTCATAGGTACACCAATTACAGGTTTAGTTGTTCCAGCAGCTAAAGCACCAGCTAAATGCGCAGCCATTCCAGCAGCAGCAATAAATACTTTCGCACCTTTTTCTTCAGCTTCTTTAATATATGTTTTTGTTCTTGCAGGACTTCTATGTGCTGAACTTATAATCAACTCATATTTAACACCGAACATCTCTAAAGTATCCGCACAATTTTTCATAATCTCATAATCTGATTTACTACCCATAATAATAGAAACAAAATCCATTTTTAATCCTCTTTTAATAATATAACCATTATTTTATCAAATTATAACTTAATCAAATATTTACCTTTACATTTACTTAATTGTTGATACAAGTCAATGCGTTTTAAGTTAATTTACAATATAATTTGTTGATTTTAAATCTAATACAAGGAAGAAATATGTCTAACGAAACAAATAGACGAGATTTTCTTGGTATGTCATTTGCAGCTGTAGCTGCAGTTGGAGGGGCAGCATCGCTTGTTGGTATGAAACAAGCGTGGGATCCTCTTCCATCTGTACTAGCTGCTGGGTTCACTACTATTGACCTAGCAAAAGCTGAATTGAAACCAGGGAAACCTCAAACATTTAAATGGAGAGGGAAACCTATCTTTGTTCTTGAAAAAACAGCAGATATGGAAAAATTCGACGGAGACCTAGTAATAGGTGATAAAAGATATACTGTAGCTATCGGGCTATGTACACACCTTGGTTGTATTCCAGCATGGAAAACAGATCAATGGAAATGTGCATGTCACGGTGGTGAGTTTAATGCAAATGGTCAACATACTTTTGGACCACCACCTAAGCCATTAGTTGTTCCACCATTTAGTGTAAATGGTATGGTTCTAACTCTTGGTGAAGATGGTGAACAATCAAAAGCTATGATGGCTGCAAGAGTATAAGGAGATATGAATGGCATTAATTAATGAATCATTTTTCAGTGCAGAAGGTCTTGAAAAAAGACTAGCTGGTAAGAAATTCTGGAAAACAATGATGACAGAATATTGGATTCCAAAAGATATTAACTTCTTATGGGCAATGGGTGTAGTTCTAGCTACAACATTTATGATTTTAATTGTAAGTGGGATTTTCTTACTTATGTATTATAAGCCAGATACAGCTATGGCATTTGATAGTGTTAACTACACAATCATGCAAGAGGTTGCTTACGGTTGGTTATTTAGACATATGCATGGTGTTGCAGCTTCGGTTGTATTCCTGATTATTTATATCCATATGTTTACAGGTATCTACTACGGTTCTTACAAGAAGGGTAGAGAGATGATCTGGATTTCAGGTATGTTATTATTCGTAACTTTCTCTGCTGAAGGTTTCTCTGGATATATGCTTCCATGGGGACAAATGTCTTACTGGGCAGCTGCTGTTATTACTAACTTATTTGCTGGTGGATCTTTAGAAGCTTGGGGATTAGTTGAATGGATTAGAGGTGGATTTGCTGTTAATGATGCAACTCTTACTAGATTCTTTATGTTACACGTATTCTTAATTCCATTAATAATTATTAAACTTATTGTAATTCACTTCTATACTTTAAGAATTCCTCATGTTAATAATCAAGACTCTGATGATATTGATTATGATGCTGAAGCTGAAAAGTATTTAGCTGGAAATAAAAAAGAATCAAAAGTTATCCCTTTTTGGCCTGTATTCTTATCTAAAGATTTTGCAGTTCTAGGATTATTTTTAATCTTCTATTTCTATTTAGTATTCTTTAACTATAACTTTGCAATGGATCCAGTTAACTTCGATCCTGCTAATGATATGGTTACACCTGCACATATTTACCCTGAGTGGTATTTCTTATGGTCTTATGAGACATTAAGAGGTCCTTTCTTTGATATGTTAGGTATGAAAGCTGGAGATATTGGTCTTATAATATTTGGTTTAGCACAAGTAATTTTTGTGGTCTTCCCATTCTTAGATAGAGATCCTGATGTTTTACCTGCACATAAAAGACCTAGATTCTTTATCTGGTTCTGGACTATGCTTATAGTTTTAGTTGTACTTTCTGTTTATGGTAAATTACCTCCAACAGGTGCAAATGCTTGGGTAGGATTCTATGCAACTGCTATGTTCTTACTATTATGGGTATCTTTACCATTCATCACAAAAGCTGATGCAAAAGCAAGAGGAGCGTTATAATGAGAGAATTAAAAATATTTGGTGTAGTAGCATTCTTTACAGGACTACTATACTGGGGTGTTGAGCCATTTGCTCATACGCAATTACATCCACATGTTGAAGCTCCTGATTATACATATGCTGATACTGATGATGTTAGAAAAGGTAAAACTGGAAACGTTGCTGCTGGTAAATCACTAATTGTTGATCAATTCCAGTGTCAATCATGTCACTCAATGACTGTAGATGGAAACAAAATTGGTTCATCTATGGATCTTGGTGTTATGACTCCAGATTTAACAACTTCTGGTCTTATCTATGATGAGAGATATTTAGCTGCTTTTATTGCAGATCCTGCAAAAGCTGCACAAGTTGAGCATAAATTTACAGATGGTGCTATGCACCCAATGTCTAAATTTGACCTAAACTATGATGGAACTTTTGGTGATGATGATGCACAAGGTGTTGCTGACATCGTTGCATTCTTAAAATCTATTGCTCCTAAAGAGCTTACAAACAAAGAAGTATTCGTTGACGCTTGTCAAAGATGTCACTCTATTAAATATGGTGATTTCTATGGTGGAACAATGGCTGCTAAAGGTGACGTAAGTAAATATATGGGAACAACTCCTCCTGATTTATCTCAATACATCAGAAGTAGAAGTAAAGGTTACTTACATGAGTTCATTAATGAGCCAGGTAAACACCTTCACGGTACTGCAATGCCTAGAGTTGGTTTAACTTTAGATGCTGAAAACCAAGTTGTTCAATATATGGAAGAAGTTGGAGACAGTAAGAAACCAGAGAGAGATGCCTTAGCTGGTCCTTTCTTAGGTTATCTTGTAATCTTCGCAATCTTTGCATTATTATGGAAAGCTAAAATTTGGAGACAAGTTCACTAGAACTTACCTTCAGGTTATAAAAAAGGGGAAGCTTTAGTTAGCTTCCCCTTTTTTTATAGTATCATTAACTAATAATATTATAAGTTGTTAAACTGTATATTTATAAAAAATTTAAAAGGCTATAATAATGATTAAAAAATTATTTTTTACGTTAATATTTACAACACTTCTGTTTGCAGATTTTTCTACTATGAGTACAAAGCAAGTACAAGATGCTATTAAAAATGGTGTTGCTGTAATTGACATTAGAAGAGAAGATGAGTGGAAACATTATGGAACTATTAAAGGTAGTCATAAAATCACATTCTTTGATGAGAGAGGTGGATACAATGGTGTAAAATGGTTAGAAGAATTTACTAAAATTGTAAAAACTAAAGATCAACCATTTATATTAGTTTGTGCTCATGCAAATCGTACAAAAGTTGTTGGTAAAATGTTATTTCAACAACTAAGATATACAAAGGTATATGATCTTGATGGTGGTATAAACTACGGTTGGTTAGATAAAGGTCTTAAAACTGTTAAGTAACTAAACTAAAATCTTAGATGAGATAGTCAATACAGCTGTCTCACTTCTAAGTATCAAGTTTGAATCTATCCCAACAATTTTGTCTTGATTAAATTTCTTAACTTCATAAGCAGAAAAACCACCTTCACAACCTAAAACAATTGTTTTTATATCATCTTTTTTTGATTCTATATTATTATTTGAGAAATTAAACATATATGTATCTGGATTTTGCATTATAAATTCATCTAAACTATCACAACTATCAAGTTCAATTATGCTACTTCTTCCTGATTGTTGACTAGAGTTTATTAGAAGTTTTTCTAACTTCTCAAAATTTATTTTATATTGTTTTTGTGAATACTCACAAGAGATAAATGTGATTTTTGTACAGCCTAATTCGTTTAAACTTGCGATTACTTTTTCAATAGATTTAAAATCTATTACACACCATCCAATATGTAGCTCTTTAGATGGTTTTACTATAAGTTCGTTAGAGTTATCTAACTCTAAAGTTGTCTTTCTTCTATCGATATTTTGTACTTTATATTCATAAATATTATCATCTATCAAATTTCTAAAAGATAAATTTTCGTCTATACTGTGTCTTCTTACTTTAAATAAATATTTATGTAAATCTGCTTCAATAGTTAAAATTGAATCTCCAGAATCTTTATGATATGTAAATTGCATTTTAATTAACTACTAAAATATTTTAGAAATCACGTACGTAAATACAATGGCACTTATCTCCATCATATATATTTTTCTAGCGAATACTCTAAACTCAGCTTGTTTTTCAAACTCTGCTGTTTTAATAACTCTCATTTTTTTGTATCTTTTTATCTCTAAAACCATTACAAAAATAGATGTTGCTAACATTAATAAAACTGTGATGCTTAAATCATGCGAAAATGCAGCAACTATTCCACCTGTGTATGCAACAGCAGCGTTTAGTGAATGATAAACTGGTGTTAATACTTTTAATCTTTTAATTAATTCAAAATAGTCATCAACTCTAAGAACAGACAGTAAATTAAAAACCATAACAAACATTAATGCTACGATAAAATAAACATGCCAGTTAACTGATGTAGTGATAAATTCCATATATAATATTCCTCTTTAAAAATTTTTGGTATTATATCACAATAATCAACAAATAAAAGGTAACCTAATGGGAATTTGTATAAAAGAAGCATTAAGAAGAATAACATCTAATATAACAAAAGTATCATATGAGATTGTACCAATCGAAAACTCACAATCAAGAATAAGTGCACAAGAGATTTATGCTAAATACTCACTTCCACCTTTTAATAACTCAGCTATGGATGGATATGCTGTAAAATTAAACGATGCAACAAAAAAAATAAAAGTTATTGATTCTATTTTTGCAGGTTCTGCAAAACAAACACAGTTTAATAATGGTGAATGTGTAAAAATAATGACAGGGGCTAGAGTACCTAGTTGTGCTGAAGCTATCATTCCACATGAACTTGTAGAGATATTAGAAGATGACTATATTGTATTACCTGATAATATTAGAAACAACCAACATATAAGATTTCTAGGTGAAGATATACAAAAAGATGAAAAAATTTTAAATGATGGTGATGAGATAAACTTTGCAACAATCACAATGCTTTCATCTCAAGGTATCACACATATAAAAGTATATAGACAACCAAAAATATCTGTATTTACAAGTGGTGAAGAGTTAAAACTTCACTATGAATCTATAAAAGAATATCAAATATATAACTCAAATACACCAACTCTACTTGCACGAGCTAAAGAACTTGGTGCTGATGTAACATTTGTGGGTATGGCTAAAGATAATATTGACTCACTTAAAGAGGTTATATCAAACTCTTTATATGCTGATCTTATTGTTACAAGTGGTGGAGTAAGTGTTGGTGAAGCTGACTTTACTAAAGAGGCGTTTGAAGAATTTGATATGGAAATTTTATTTGATGGTATCACTATTAAGCCTGGTAAACCAACTATTTTTGGTAAAATTGGAAATACTTATATTTTAAATCTACCTGGAAATCCGTTAGCTGCTGCACTTATATTTGAAATATTTGGTAAAATTATTTTACAAAAACTTACAGGAAATAAAAATATTTTTCATAACACTCTTCACACAAAAATAAAAGATGAGTTTTACAATAAAAAAGGTCGTACAACTTTAATACCAGGATTTTTTGATGGAGAGTTTTTCATACCCAGCGAAAAAAGAAGCCCAGGCATGGTAGGTGTTTTACATAACTGTAATGCAATTATGATTTTAAATAAACAAAATGAAAAAATAGAAAAAAATGCTTCAGTTAAAATACTTCCTATAAATTGGAAGTTTTTTACTGATATTGAGAAGGACTTTTTTAATTAATGACAAAAGAGATAGAAAATAGAAAAAAAGCAGTATGTGTTTTAAGTGGAGGTATGGATTCAACTTTAGCTTCGTATATGGCAAGAAATGACGGATATGAGATAATCACAGTTCACTTTAACTATGGACAAAGAACTGAACATAAAGAATTAGAAGCTTTTAGAAATATTTGTATAGAGTTAAATGTAAAAGATAAGTATGAGATAAATATACCATTTTTTACACAAATTGGAGCATCAGCATTAACAGATACATCTATTGATATTCCAACAGGTGGTATCGAAGAAGGTGTACCTATTACGTATGTACCATTTAGAAATGGGATATTTTTAAGTATCGCAACTGCAATTGCTGAAAAACATGGTGCAGTTGCTTTATTTATAGGTGTAGTTCAAGAAGATAGTAGTGGTTATCCTGATTGTACTGATACTTTTATATCTAAAATGGAAAGTGCTATGAACCAAGGTACAAAAGATGAAACAAAACTAGAAATAAAAACTCCTCTTGTTCATATGACAAAAGAGGAAATAGTAAGAAAATCACTTGAACTAAATGTACCACTTCAATACACTTGGAGCTGTTATGCAAATGAGAAAAAAGCTTGTGGAGTATGTGATAGTTGTCGTTTAAGATTAAAAGGTTTTAATCTAGCTGGTCAAACAGATAAAATAGAATATGAAGAATATACTAAATAATTTTGATTGATAGGTTAAAATTTTATAGTAAAGAGGTTTTATCATTTGTTGTAGTTCTAACAATATTAACAAATATAGTTAGCTATTATAAAGCAAGTGATTTAAATCAAAATAAACTTGATATAGAAAATATATCATTAAATAATAAACCAATTCTTATCCACTTTTGGAGTACTTGGTGTCCAACTTGTAAAATCGAAGCCTCAAATATTCAAACTATATCAGAACATTACAATGTATTAACAATAGCCGTAAACTCTAAAGATGATAAAAATATCAAAAAATATCTTAAAGAAAACAGTCTAAACTTTAAATTTATAAATGACAAAAATAGTTTTTATGCCAAAAAATTTAATATTAGTGCATATCCAACAACACTTATTTATGATAAAAACAAAAATATTATTTTTAGTGATGTTGGATATACATCCACCTTTGGACTTTGGGCACGTATGTGGTGGGCTGGTTTATAGTTACATTTTTAAATAAAATTTAAATTTATTTATTAATTTAACTACAATTTTAATTAAATTCATATATCATAGTATATCAATAAAAAGGTTATCAATATTGTTTAAATATAAACTTAAGATTTTATTACTTATTACTATTGCATTTATTTCTGCAAATTTTATTTTGTATACAATATCTAATATTAATAAAGAACAAAGAATCCAGATGGAGTTAAAAGATAATATAAAAAATCTGAAAACTCATTACGAGATACTTTTATATAATCAAAAAACCATGGCAAAAACTGCTTATAAATCAACAATGAAAACAAATGGATTTATTAATATTTTATCAAAAGCAAATAAAGCTACAGATGAAGAAAAAGTACAACTTAGAGAAAAATTATATAATTTATTAAAAGGTAAATATTCTATATTAAAAGATAATGGTGTATTACAGTATCAGTTTCTTTTACCAAATAATATATCATTTTTAAGAATGCACAAAGCAAGTAAATTTGGTGATGATTTATCAGATGTTAGAGATGATTTTAAATATACAAATAAAATGAAAAAAGCAACAAGAGGATTTTCACAAGGTAGAGTTTCTCATGGATTTAGAAATATATTTCCTATTTTTGACAAAAACAACAACTATCTAGGTGCTATGGAGGTTTCATTTTCAAGTGAATTATTTCAAAAATACCTGACGAATATCAGTAAAATACATACACACTTTTTAGTAAATAAAAGTATCTTCACTGCAAAAGCATGGGAAAGAGATGACTCAATTTTAAAATACATTCAAAGTTCAGAGCATAAAGATTATCTATTAAATATTACAATTAACCATACACATGAGGTGTGTATAATTGAAAATAAACAAAAACTTTCATCTATTAGAGAAAATATAAATAAAAATATAAAAAAAGGTGATAAGTTTGCTTTATACACAGTACATAGTGGAAATCATGTAGATGTAATATCTTTTTATCCTATTAAAGATTTTAAAAATCAAAAAACTGTAGCATGGCTTGTATCTTATGAAGAGAGTGACTTTATATATGCTACTATAAAAGCTGGATGGATTATAAAAATAACATCATTTTTTATATTTTTATTATTGGGATATTATATGTATAAACAACTAGTATCAAAACAAATTATTAAACAAGAGCATAGACTTTTAAATGATGTTTTAAATTCTACAGAAGATTTAATGTTTGTAACAGATTTTATTACAGTTAATTTTTTAAATAGAAAGTTTAGAAACTTTATGAATATTGATAGTAGCGATGAGTTTAATAAGAAAACGAATAATAATTTAGTATCAATTTTCGAACAAAATAATGGATATTTAAATACACAATTATTAGAAGAAGATGAAACTTTTGCCTCTCTTATTTTAAGAACAAATGAAGAGGAAAGAGTAGTTTCTATTTTAGATAGAGATAATAATAGAAAAGCTTTTACTATTAATATTACAAAAACTAACTACCATGAAAATGATGATTATTTAGTTACATTATCTGATATTACAAAGCTAAAAGAGAAAGAGATAAAAATAGAAAACAAAGCATATTATGATGGGCTTACTGCAGTATATAATCGAAATAAATTTGATGAGATTATAGAAGAGGAGATGTTTAGAATTAAAAGATATAAACATCCTCTTTCAATTGCAATAATAGATATAGATCATTTTAAAAATTTCAATGATACTCATGGACACCTAATAGGTGATGAAGTTTTAATAATGCTTGCACATACATTAAATAATAAGATTAGAGATACAGATACTTTTGCAAGATGGGGTGGAGAAGAGTTTGTTATACTTTTTACAGAAACAACAATAGAAAATACAAAAATAATTGCTGAAAATTTACGTAAAGTAATAGAAGATTTAGAACATGAAGTAGCAGGAAAGATTACTGTAAGTTTTGGAATAACTCAGTATATAGAAGATGATAGTTTAGAAACAATGTTTAAACGGTGTGATGAGGCACTATACTTAGCTAAAGATCAAGGGAGAAATAGAGTTTGCATTAAATAGTACTAATTTTATTTTGATTGGTTATAATGCCATAAAATAAATATAAGTCTAAAGGTAAAAAATGAAATGGCAAATATCTAAACAATTTGACTTTTGTTATGGTCATAGAGTATGGTCACAAGAGTTAAACAAAGAATATGCACTAGATGAATGCATGATGTGTCGCCACCTTCATGGTCACCAAGGTAAGGTATTAGTTCACCTTGAGAGTGATACCTTAGTAAATGGTATGGTTACAGACTTTAAACATCTAAATTGGTTTAAAAAGTTTTTGGATGATGTGGTTGATCATAAATTTATTATAGATATAAATGACCCACTATTTCCTACACTATTACCACACTATGCAAACAAACAAAACTTTCATACAATGAAAGAGAACTATAAAATACCTGACTTAACAATAGTACAAAATGAACCTACCCATATACAAGAGATGTATGAGGGTTATATCATAGTTGATTTTGTACCTACAAGTGAAAACTTATCATACTGGTTACTTAAAATAGTAGATGAAAAGATGTCTAAAATTGGTATTAGAGTATCTCATATTGAATATTTTGAGACACCTAAAAGTAAAAGTACTATTTACAATTCATAGGGGGTTAAAATATGTTTATGCCTACAACACAAAAAGAGTTAGTAAAACTAGGTTGGGAACAACTTGATATAATCTTAGTAAGTGGAGATACTTATATAGATAGTCCATACAGTGGTATGGCAATAGTTGGTCAACTTTTACTTCAAAAAGGTTTTAAAGTTGGTATTATTGCTCAACCCAATTTTGAATCTGATGTTGATATAAAAAGACTAGGTGAGCCTAAACTTTTTTGGGGAGTTAGTTCTGGACTAGTTGATAGTATGGTTGCAAACTATACAGCACTAAAAAAGTTTAGAAATAGTGATGACTTCACACCAGGTATGGTAAACAATCGTCGTCCAGATCGTGCTACGTTAGTTTATAGTAACTTAATAAGAAGATATTTTAAAAATACTGTTCCCATTGTTTTAGGTGGTATTGAAGCTAGTTTAAGAAGAACTGCACACTATGATTTTTGGTCAAATAAAGTTAGAGGATCGATTCTTTTTGATGCAAAAGCTGATATTTTAGTTTATGGTATGGCTGAAAAGTCTATTATTGAAGTAGCTGATGCTTTAAAAAACAATAACAGTATAGAAGATATTAGAGGTATTTGTTACATATCTAAAACTCCACGAGAAGAATATATCCAACTAGCAACTTTAAAAGAATGTCAAAATAAACAAGATACAAATAAGTTTATTGATGCATTTCATCACTTCTATGATAACAATGATCCAATAACAGCAAATGGACTTTCACAAGAACACAACGGTAGATATTTAATCCAAAATCCACCACAATTTTACATGGAAGAGTCTGAGATAGATAATGTATACAATCTTCCATATCAAAGAGAAGTTCACCCTTTTTATGAAGCACAAGGAAAAGTAAAAGCTATGGAGACTATTAGATTCTCTGTTACTACACATCATGGTTGTTATGGGGAGTGTAACTTTTGTGCTATTTCAGTACATCAAGGAAGAACCATACGGAGTAGAAGTGAAGAAAGTATACTTAAAGAGGTAAAAACATTTACTCAAAATCCAAAGTTTAAGGGTACTATATCTGATGTTGGTGGGGCTACAGCAAATATGTACGGATATGAGTGTGATAAAAAACTTAAAAAAGGTACTTGTGATGATATTAGATGTACTGGTCACCGTATGTTTAATCCTATAAAATTTACAAAACCAAAAGATAAAGAGTATAAAATTTGTCCAGTTTTAAGACCAAATCACAAAAGAAATATTACCCTACTTCAAAATATTAGAAAAATGGATGGTGTAAAAAAAGTATTTGTAAACTCTGGTATTAGATATGATTTGATAAATGAAGATGAGCATTATGGAAAAGAGTATTTAAAAGAGATAGTTGACAACCATGTAAGTGGTCAAATGAAAATAGCACCAGAACATAGCGAATCAAAAGTTCTAAAATATATGGGAAAACCTGATAAAAAAGTTCTAACAGATTTTAAACAAAACTTTACAGATTTAAATAAGAAAAATGGTAAAAAACAGTTTCTTACATACTATATGATTGCGGCACATCCAGGTTCAACTCAAAAAGATATGGAAGATTTAAAACAGTTTGCAAATTCAGATTTAAAATTAAATCCAGAGCAAGTACAAGTGTTCACTCCAACACCATCAACATACTCGACTTTAATGTACTATACAGAACTTGATCCTTGGACTAGAGAGAAAATATTTGTTGAAAAAGATCCATTAAAAAAACAAAAACAAAAAGATGTAGTAACTCAAAAAATGGAGTATATAAATAGTAGACTACAAAATAAAAATAGTTCTAGAAATAATAAAAAAAGGTATTAGTTTATTTATTAAATAAATGTTACAATAAAGTTATATAAAAGGGTATGCTTTATGAAAATCATCAATTATTTTTTAATTCTATTAATATTTAACTTAAATTTATTTGCACAAAAAGAGCAAGAAGTATCTTTGCAACTATTATGGAAACATCAATTCGAATTTGCAGGATTTTATATAGCCAAAGAGAAAGGTTACTATAAGGAGTATGGACTAAATGTTGAATTTAAAGAGTTTAATTTTGGTTTAGATATTACAAAAAGTGTAGAAACATCTAAAAGTACATTTGGTGTTGCATATCCAAATATACTTCTTGATAAATCAAATGGTTCAAAGGTTGTATTGTTAAATGCTATATATCAATCATCCCCACATGTTTTAATAAGTTTAAAATCTTCAGGAATAAAGTCTCTAAAAGATTTTAAAGATAAAAAAATAATGATTGAAAATAATGCTATTAAAACTGCACCATTACTTAGTATGTTATATTCTGATAATATTGAGCTTACTAGTATGAAAATTATTAAACCATCTTTTAATATAAACGATTTAATAGACAAAGAAGTTGATATATTTTCAGCATATATCTCAAATGAAATATATAAATTAGACAAGAAAAATATTAAATATGATATTTGGAATCCTAGTGATTATGGCTTTGATTTTTACAATAATATTTTATTTACATCAGAAGAAACTTTGAACAATAATCCAACTTTAGTTAAAAACTTTCAAAGTGCTTCTTTAAAAGGTTGGGAGTATGCCTTTGAAAATATAGAGGAGACTATTGATTTAGTTCTAGAAAAATATAATACACAAAATAAAACAAGAGAAGCTCTTACTTATGAAGCAAATATATTAAAAAAACTTGCATATAAAGATGGTAAAAAACTGGGTGATATTTCTACAAATAAAATACAAAGAATTTATGATGTTTATAACCTTATGGGTTTAACAAAAAATAAAATAGATTTAGATAACTTTATTTATAATCCTAATAGAAAAAAAATAATGCTTTCAAATAAAGAGAAAGAATACCTCAAAAATAACAACACTATTACTGTACACAATGAACAAAGTTGGCCACCATTTAACTTTAATGAAAATGGAACACCTAAAGGTTTTTCTATAGATTATATGAATTTAATTGCTTCAAAACTTAATATAAATATTAAATATATCCAAGGACCTGATTGGTCAGAGTTTATAAATATGATAAAAAATAATAAAATAGATGTGATGTTAAATATTAGAAATACACAAGATAGAAGAGAGTATATTAATTTTACAAAAAAATATATTGATGCATCAAAAACAATCTTTTCAAATATTTCAGATATCAATATGCTAAGTGATTTAAATGGAAAAGTTGTAGCTGTTCCAAAAGATTTTTTCATACATAAGTTTTTAGAAAAGAACTTCCCAAAAATAAAACTTATATTAAAAAAAGATATATATAGTTGCATAGTTTCTACAATAGAGGGGCATAGCGATGCTATTGTTGCAGATTATGGTGTAACTAAATATTTACTACAAGATAAAGGTTTTTCTTTTAACTATATAACTGTTGTAAAAGATAAAAGATTAACAACAAGTATGAATATTGGAACGCCAAAAAATAATATAATTTTAAGAGATATTTTACAGAAAAGTATGGATACTATTACACATAAAGAGCTTAATGCTTTAAAAAATAGATGGATAAACACAAATATATCTATACCAAATAATCTTCAAAACAAGAATATAAATCTTAGTAAAAATGAGATAAATTATTTAAATCAAAAACAAGAAATCTCTATATGTATTGATCCTGACTGGATGCCATTTGAAAAACTTGAAGATGGGAAATATATTGGTATTAGTTCTGATTATTTTAAAATCTTTGAAAAATCTTTAAATATAAATTTTAATCTTATTAAAACTAATTCTTGGAATGAATCATTAGAGTTTGCCAAACAAAGAAAATGTGATATTTTAACGTTAGCAATGGAAACTAAAGAGAGAAAAAAATATATGAACTTTACAGAACCATATCTAAAAATTCCCCTTGTAATTTCAACTAAAGTTGGTGTACCTTTTATAAATGATATATCAAGTTTAAAAGATGAAAAGATTGGTATACCTAAAGGTTATGCATTTGTTGAAATACTTAAAAGCAAATATCCAAAACTTAATATTATAGAAGTAAAAAATGTAAATGATGGTTTAAAAAGAGTAAACAATGGGGAGCTATATGGGTACATAGGTACACTAGCAAGTGTTGGATATATGTTTCAATCAAAATTTACAGGTGAACTAAAAATTACAGGTAAGTTCGATGAAAAATGGGAATTAGGTGTTGCAGTTAGAAATGATGACAAGATACTTTTTAATATATTTAATAAAGTTGTAAAAAGTGTTGATAAAGCTAAAAGACAACAAATTTTAAATAACTGGGTAGCGATAAAATATGAAGAAAGTTTTGATAAAACACTTATAATCAATATTTTTATTATTGTTTTTTTAATTATTATATTCTTTTTATATAAACAATATAATTTAAGAAAATCAATTAAAGAGTTCAATGAACTTATAAATGCAACAATGGAAGGTATTTTAATATTTAAAGACAATATTTGTATAGATGCAAACCAAAGTACCCTAGATATGTTTGGATATAACTCTAAAGATGAAATTATTGGTAAAACTCCTTTAGATTTTATCTCCGCAGAATCAAAAGATTATGTAACTGACCAATTTAAAAAAGTTGAAATTATCCCTTATGAAGCTAAAATGGTAAAAAAAGATGGTACTAAATTTTATGGTTTAATTCGTGGTCAAAACTTAAAAAATAAAAATGTTAGACTTTCTAGTGTAATTGATATTTCAACTTTAAAACAACAAGAAACTGCATTAATAGAACAATCAAGAATGGTTGCTATGGGTGAAATGATAGGAAATATTGCACATCAATGGAGACAGCCTTTATCTGTAATTTCTACAGGTGCTACAGGTCTACAAATACAAAAAGAGTATGATATGCTTACAGATGAACTATTTTATGAAACTTGTGAAGCTATAAATAAAAATGCTCAATATCTGTCAAAAACTATAGATGACTTTAAAAATTTCATTAAAGGTGATAGAGAAAAAATAAGATTTAATTTAAAAGATAATATTGATAGTTTTATTAAACTTGTAGAGGGCTCTGTAAAAACAAATCATATACATCTTATATCAACAATAGGTGATAAGATATATATTAATGGGTATCCAAATGAATTAATACAATGTTATATAAATATATTTAATAACGCAAAGGATGCATTAAAAAATATTAATGATATAGATAAATTAATTTTTATTAATTGTAATATTGAAAAAGATTCTATTGTTATAACTATAAAAGATAATGGTGGCGGAATACCTGATGATATTATATTAAAAATATTTGATCCGTACTTTACAACTAAACATAAAAGTCAAGGTACAGGGTTAGGGTTACATATGACATATAATCTTATAAAAGATGGTATGAATGGAAATATAGAAGCAAAAAATGTTGAATATAAATATGAAAATATTAATTATAAAGGTGCAGAATTTACAATCACACTACCCACAGAAGATGATAAATAAACTAATACTAAAATAGTAAAGATTTAAATATTTGTAAAATAGGAAAATTTTTGCTGAGTATCAAGAGAAAGTAGCACTTGAAGAAGGAATATATGTCAATATATGACTGATGAAAAGAAAGCTTATTCGCCGATAATCGGCGAAAAGCTTTACTATTTTACTTTTTCTAGGTAATCCCCAGTTTTTGTATCACATTTAATTTTATCACCTTCTAAAAGGTGAAATGGAATCTGTACAACAGCTCCACACTCTAAAGTAGCAGGTTTTTTACCACCTTGAGAGTCACCTTTAAAGTTAGGTGGTGTTTCTACTATAGTCATCTCTACTGTAGCATCAGCTTCAACTGTAATAGCCTCACCTTTGAAAAACATCATATCAACACTATCTCCATCAATAATCCATTTTTCTGCATCACCAACTTGATCATAAGTTAAACCAATTTGATCATAAGTTGTTGTATCCATAAACTGTAACATCTCACCATCGTCATACAAAAATTGCATTCTTTTTTGTGATAAATCAGGTGTATCAAACTTGTCACCTGCGTGAAAAGTTTTCTCAATTGTTTTAGCATTTAAATAATTTTTAATTTTACATCTTACAAATGCAGCACCTTTACCTGGCTTTACATGTGCATAATCCATAATTTTATATGGAATACCATCAACTTCAATTTTAAGACCTTTTTTTAAGTCTTTCATACCTAATGCCATGTTATTCCTTTATATTTGTGCATAAGAAACTGATTTTGCTGCTTCTAAATTTTGTAATTTTTCAAGTGTATTATTTGAAACATCTTCATCAACAATGATAACTGCTAATGCACCATCTTTGCTTCTACCTAATCTAAAGTCAGCAATATTAATATTTTCATCACTTAAAATACTTCCAACACTTCCAATTACACCTGGTACATCAGAATTTGTTAATAAAATCATTTTACCTGATGGTTCAATATCCATTAAGAAATCATTAATCTTAATAATTCTTTGAACCTCTTCATCAAATATAGTACCACTTGTAGAGTTTACACCATGATTAGTAGTAATTTTTACTGTAACTTGATTTTTATAAGCACTATTATTTGTATGAACAGATGAGTCTACTTTAATATCTCTCTCATGTGCCACAAATGTAGCATTTACATAGTTTATTTTTTCATTTGTAAGTGAATGTGTCAAAGCACCAACTATAGCAAATGTTTCTAAACTGTCAAGATAATCAGCAATTTCACCCTCGGCTTCAATTTTGATAGACTCAATAGCACTTTTATCCATTTGAGCAATTAAAAAAGCCATCTTTTGTGTTAACTCTAAATAAGGTTTAACAAATGATGGAATTTTTGTTTCATCAATAGGAAGATTTAAAGCGTGAGGATAACCAATACCTCTAGCAGATTTAATAGCATTATTAGCAGCTTGAGTTGCAATCTTATATTGAGATTCAACTGTATTAGCACCTAAATGTGCTGTTACTGTAATATTGTTTAAATCTAAAAGTGGGTGATCAGTTGCTGGTTCTTTTGTAAATACATCAATTCCAGCCATAGCAATTTTACCACTTTTTAAATTATTATAAAGTGCGTCTTCATTGTATAAACCACCTCTTGCACAGTTAATCAGGATAACTCCATCTTTCATCTTAGCAATTTGCTCTTCATCAATCATATTTAAAGTTTCTGAGTTTTTTGGTGTGTGAATTGAAATAATATCACAAGATAAAATATCATCAAAATTTTCTGTATATTCTATACCTAAATCAGTTGCTTTTGAAGATGCAATATATGGATCATAAGTTACTACATCCATCTCGAAAGATTTCGCACGTAAAGCAACTCTATGTCCAATATTACCAAATCCAATAACACCTAACTTTTTACCATATAACTCTTGACCATACCAGTCTTCTCTTTTCCAGATTCGTTGATCTTTTAATTGAGCATGAGCATAAGGCATTTTTCTCATACAAGAAAGCATATGTGTCATTGTAAGTTCAGTTGCTGCAATTGTGTTTGCTGTAGGTACATTCATAGCTATTACACCACGTTTACTACAACCAACAATATCAACATTATCAACACCAACTCCAGCTCTTACTACTGCTTTTAAATTAACAGCAGCATTTAAGAACGTTTCATCAATATCAGTTGAACTTCTAGTGATACATACATCAGCATCTTTGATAACATCTAAAAGGGATACCTTATCAATATCAGCTGCATATATATAGTTTATATCACTTGTATTTTTTAGTATCTCCAATCCACTTTCGTGGATATGGTCACATACTACTATATTTGGTTTATTCATTCTCTTCTCCAATTTACAGATTAGTTATTTTAACTTTCCTGCTAAAGCATCACCTAATGTCATTGACGATGTATCATTAACTGTTTTTAAAATATCTCTATCTTTTTGAGAAGCTAGTCTTCTTACTGATAATCTAACTCTGTTTCTTTGCTTGTCAATATTAACAACAACAGCTTCAATCTCATCACCAACTTTAACTTCCTCTTCACCCTCTTCAACTTTTAGTAAATCTTCTTTTCTAATAAGTCCATCAAGGTTATCTTCTAGTTTAACAAATACACCGAAATCTTTAATATCTTTAATTGTAGATTTAATGATGTCACCATTGTTATGCTCATTTTCAAATTTTTGAGCTGGAGAATCTTGAAGTGCTTTTACACTTAAAGAGATATTTTCTCTTTCAGTATCAATTTTAATAATTTTAACTTCTACTTCATCACCTTTTTTGTAAATATCTTTACATTTTGCAGTTGATTCCCATGTAGCTTCTTCATTATGAAGTAAACCGTCTACAGAACCTAAGTTTATAAATGCACCAAAGTCAGTTAATGTAGCAACTGTACCTTTAATAAGATCTCCACTTTTATGTTCTTTTACAAATGATGCAAATGGTTTTGCTTGAAGAGATTTTAAACTTACTCTTAATCTTCTCTTATCACAATCTAAATCGATAACTTCAACATTAATCTCTTGACCAATCTCTAAGTAATCTTTAGGGTTTTTAACATTTTTATCCCAGCTAATTTCTGAAATATGTAATAAACCTTCAATGTCATTTCCTAAATCAACAAATGCACCGTAAGATTCAAAGTTAGAAACAGTTACAGTTATTGTATCACCAGTCTCTAATGCATCTCTCATCTCTTCCCAAGGATTTGGTAAAGCATCTTTAATTGATAATGATAAGTGACCTTTCTCTTTATCGTAAGATTTAATAACAGTAGTTACCTCTTCACCCTCTTTGTAGTAAGACGAAGGATTAACTGGACCTTTGTAAGAGATTTCATTGTAGTTTACTAAACCATCAATTCCACCTAAATCAACAAACATACCGTATGATGTGATTTTTTTAACTGTTCCAACTTTTGGCTCATTTGTTTCCATAAGCTTTAAGATTTTTTCTTCTCTGTTTTTTTGTGTCTCTTCAATTAATTTTCTTCTTGAGATAACAATACTATTTGTTTCTGGCTTAGCTTTAAGTACAACAGCTTTGATTTTTTTACCAACTGCTCCAATTGCTTTTAAGAAACCTTGTGCCATTGGCATAAAGTATTCCATACCATCATCACTTTGAACAACAAATCCAGCTCTAGGCTTAACAGATATTACTGTACCTTCAACGATTACGTTTTCTGGCTCTGCACCATGCTCATTAAAAAATGCATCAAACTTTTCTTTTTGTAATACTTTTTTATAAGATAATGATAAATTTTCACCTCTTGTACCTGTAACCATAACAGTGATTTTATCACCTTCGTTATATTTAACTTCACCATTAATAGTGATTTCAGAAGTGTAAATTGAACCTTCTCTACCACCAATACTTACTACAAAGTTATTCTCATTAATTGATACGATTTCACCTTCAGTTACTGTATTAGTTTCTGTACTTTTTTCACTCTCCTCCAACATTGCTGCGAAGTCTTCACCTTCACCTAATTCAAAATCTTCTAATTTTTTCATTGACACTTGCCTACCCTTT
>Ga0114922_10000339_pt1 | contig 45441 bp, 43 predicted proteins | sample AartaG_FD_100975 | JGI IMG/M metagenome (GOLD analysis project Ga0114922, IMG submission 100975) | Deep subsurface microbial communities from Aarhus Bay to uncover new lineages of life (NeLLi) - Aarhus_00045 metaG | ecosystem: Environmental > Aquatic > Marine > Oceanic > Sediment | place... | reverse complement strand
TAAATTTGGGGGCTAAACATTAAGGCGACGCAGGGCGTCGCCGGTGAGGTTGGTGTTATTCGGGAAGGAAATAAAGAATAGTTTGCACGGCCGGGAAGAAAAACTGACGTGCAAATAAATTTGGGGTTAAGTAAAAAGCTTTGACCCCCAAATAAATTTGGGGGCTAAGCAAGAGGATGGTCAATATGGGAAAGACGTTGGGTTACATGGTGACATGGACAACCTATGGGACGTGGCTTCAAGGCGATAAACGCGGATACGTAAGGGAAGGGAAAATATGCGGGCGGAATCCAAGGTTAGAACAAAGAAATAAAGAAAACCAAATGGGTAATACAATCAAATTGACCAGTAAGCAAAAAAATATCGTTCGGAAATCACTTATGGAAGAAGCACGCAAATTGGGGCAGAAAGTACATTCAATAGCAGTTTGTACGAATCATGTGCATATGGTAGTCAGTTATATTAGTGATGGAATAGAAAAATCAGTTAAACATTATAAAAATGCGTCATTGGTGGCACTTCGAGAAGATGGATTTGTTGGAAGGGTGTGGACCAGAGGGTATGATAAGAGATATTGTTTTGATGAGAAATCGTTGAAGAATAGAATTGAATACATTAACAAACATGAACAGTGAAAAGAAATCCCGCACGGAGGAATAACTGACCCCCAAATAAATTTGGGGGCTAAACATTAAGGCGACGCTGGGGATGTCGGCCTTGGGACTTGACGAGTGTATGCGTAGATGCGATGATGCGTTTTTGGTGAGTTTTTTGAAAGGGGAAGCAAAATGAAAAAAATAGTATTTGCAGCGGTATTGCCAATAGTGTTGGTAATAATGAGCGGATGTGCCCTAAATACCATAGAGCAGTGCCCGAATAGAGAGGAATTGGAAGCCAAGATTGCCAAGGCAAGGGGAAGAGTTGGAAAATTTCGAAAGGGACATATCATTGTCGGGCGAGTGGTGCTCGATGGCGATGGATATGTACGCGATGTTAAGGCTCAGATGGATATTCTGCCCGAAGGATATTTTGCCGGACCGACAAAAGACCTGTTCAGGCCGGTTGGTTTTCGTATGCATCAATATGCTCCATACGATTTGCAATTAAAAGGGATGAAGAAAGACAAAAAGAGAGATTTGGTCGATGTTGGCACTATCCATATAAAACCATTAAATAAAGACAAATTGGTAGATTTTACAGCCAAAGTTGGGCTGGAAGAAGGCGGTGACCTCTCGCAAGCAAGTATACTATTGAGTGTCAGGGACGGCCCGATAAATACGCCGTCCAATGGTACTGAACCTCGCCGCTATTGGCCTGAGCCTATCAAGATAGCGGTGCAGGGCAATGGTCTGGCTAAAGCATCAGGATTTTCTCCGATCAATTACTGGTGCATTGTCAAAGCACCGGATTACCTGAAGAAAAGTTTTATGATAGAGTTCAAAGAAAGACAAACACTTGATTTGGGAACAATTACCCTTGAGAAGCCAAGACAAATTGAATTGTCCTATATCGTTTCGAAAGAACCGCCATTTGATATGGATGATTTGAAAACAGTTAAAATTCCAGCCGGAACAAGGTGGAAAGCTGTGTATGATATTTATGGCTGGGACCTGGAATTCAAGCAAGACAAAGGTTCTATACTAATGAGCTATTCCTATGCGCCGTGTTATCTATGGGACCTTGGCAGTGGAGAGATTGAGGAATATGCCGATGCGGATAAAAGCGGGCTCGGTCAAAGGTTATCCCGTGAACATCCGGCGAGTAATAAACACGTTTATTTGGTTCATCAGGCACACTGGAAACGATGGGTGTTATTCAAAATCTTTATAGAAGATGGATTAGCGACTGAGAATTGAGCAGACAAACAATTAAATAATAGAATAGGAACAGGCAGCTATTAACGGCTTTTGGCGAGAGCACAGAGAGAACAAAGTTTATTCCGTCCAAGGAAGGCCGGATTCAGGTAAACAGGAAGTGGATATAAGGGGGACAGGAGAACAGGAAGGGAAATTAAAAATCAAAGTGTAAAATGCAAAAATAGAATGTAAAAATCAAAAATGGATTCCTGCCTGCGCAGGAATGACAGAAAAGATTGCCTCCCAGCACAGAACTGGGGGCTATAATATAAGGAAGGAAAGATGATTTTCCCCCCACCACAGGGGTGGGGGCTATATAAAAAGACAACCCCTTGCAGTGCAAGAGGCTAACAATCTAAATTTCCTCATTACGATTTAGACAGGAGGTCTTGAATCGGTCAGGCAAAGGTCCACAAGCTCATCAATTACCGCTGTTCCGGCGCACATTACCTTGTCGGCCCCGCCCCAGTACAGCTTCAATGTCCCATCATCTTCCGGCACCGCCCCGCAGGTAAAAACTACATTGTGCACGTAGCCGACGATTTCCCATTCATCCTCCGGCTGCAGGATCCAGCGGTCACCGACGCCGAGAATAACAGAGGGGTCATCGAGTTTGTGTAAAGCGACTCCAAGCCGATACACGTGGCCGTCCATTGTTGGAAAAACGCCGTGGTAGATACTCAACCAGCCTTTATCGGTGCGAATCGGCGGGGCACCCGGGCCGATTTTTGCCTGGTCCCAATGGTAAGGTGCGGATTTCATTATAAGTTTTGAATCGCCCCAGTGGCGCAAATCCGGCGAATAGCTAATCCAGATTGACCAGGGGCTGATGTCGGAATGAGGCCTGTCCAGCCTGGCGTATCTGCCGTCAATTTTTTCGGGGAAAAGTACGGTATTTCGGTAGTCGGCCTGAGTGATAAAGGCGACTCTTTCAAGCGATTCGAAATCCGATGTCTTAGCTAATCCGGTTCGTACGCCGTGTCTGGAGTATGCGCTGTATGTTATATAATACGCACCTTCCAGGGGGGTAATGCGCGGGTCCTCGATACTGAACTCCTCGTACTCGGAAAATGTCGGCTCTTTGGCGGGTACCATAAACGGCCCAGGGCGTGCCTTGAAATTGAAGCCGTCTTCACTTTCGGCGGCGCCGATTATCGACCGGCCGGTAGCGAGGTGTGAGCGGAACAGCATTATGTACCGCCCATTGTATTTCGTAACGCCGGCATTGTGAACCGTTTCGACCGGATAAGGGACATCATCCTTTGTCAGTATGGGATTGCCTTTATAGCGCGTGACCAATTTCTTCTTCATTCCTTAACCTTCCTGCACAACACCCTCTCTGAACTTGCTTTTGTTACCGCACAGGCGGAAGATGTGCTGTTAATTTTTCGCAATGAGTCGGTTATATTCTGAATGAGAGCCAATCCAGAACCATAAGATTGCGGTTTCATCTGGAGTGTCAATGCCTAAAGCACGATAATGCAGCCCTGTTCGTACAGACCAATACTTTCCAATCTTCTTTAGTTTTAGGGAAGGATGGTGAGGGTTTTGTTTAAGAAGTTCGAAATTTTTGTCGGCCAGACTCTTAGTTACAGGTGTGAGCTTGTTATAACAATCCCAGAATCTTGAGGTTGCAAAATGCTTCATAATTCACTGCACTTTCCTGTGTCAAACTCATTCAAAGCTTCCTTTGCCAAATTATCTAACTTCCCCTGGGCAATATCTTTCTCAAGCTCTTTATCCCACCGTTTTTCCTCAAATTCCTGAAACCAATCAACGAATGAATTAAATTCCTTCTCAGGAAGATGAGCAATAGCAGATTTTATTTCATCAATTGACCCCATAATCATCCCCATTTCTTTTCTTTTATATTTCAAGTATGGCAGAATCTTTCTGTTTGCCTGACTTTGCTTTAGTGTTGTTATATTCTTCTCATTGTACAGCCTGCGGACAATTATTTCAATATTTTCCTTCTCGGCGAAAGATTTCCTCGTACACTTTTTCGTAGCCCGAAACCATACAGTCAATGGTAAAGTTTTCTTCCACGCGCTGCCGGCATTTTTTACGGTCGATACTATCGATTTTGGCGACGGCATCTACAGCTTCATCTACATTGTTGACCAGATAACCGGTTGTCTTATCAGCGATGACCTCACGGCACGAGCCCAAATCCATCGCGATTACCGGCACGCCTGCGGCCATTGACTCGGCCATTACCAGGCCAAATCGTTCGGGTATCGTGTTTAGATGGATAACGGCGTAAGCGTCTTTAAGGAGCGCATCCCGCTGAATGGGATTAACCGGGCCGATAAACTTGACCGAGGTGTTGTTTATGTGCGGCTTGATGAGATTGTCGAAGTACTGCTGGTCCTGAATTATGCCGGCTATTATCAGGTCTCTGCCGGATTTTTTTGCCACGTCAATGGCCAGATGTGTCCCCTTGTCCATGTGTATGCGCCCGTAGTGGACGAGCTTGTCACCGGGCGTTTCTCTGAAAGTGAGATTGGAAAGGTCGATACCGTTGTAGACAGTTGCAAGATAAGGTAATCCGGGGTCCCTGTCGGAATCACTTATGGAAACATAGTACGCGTCCTTGTGGTCGTGGTAGACCCGCAGTATATCCGGGTCGGAAAAACCGTGGATGGTGGTAAGCATCGGCGTTTTTATAAACGGAAGATAAGTTAAGGGCAGATAATCAAAATTGTTGTGAATGAGGTCAAACTCATCTGCCTGCTCCATCACCTTTGAAATATGCAGGGACGTGGAGACCAGCGGGATTTTTGTCTTGTCTTCCTCGTATCCTCTCTCCACAAAACCTACAAGCTTTGCACTTGTTACAGATTCTTTTGTGGCGAACAGCGTTACGTTTTTCCATCCGCGGGCCACGAGGCCCTCTGTAATGTTGCTTGCTATGGTTTCCCAGGCGCCATAAGCCCGCGGAGGGGTTCGCCAGGCTACCGGCGCCAAAACTGCTATCCGTTTATTTTTTAAGTCCATATTCCTTATATCGCTTATCCGGCATCTATCCTCTTCTCACTTCTTCCTTTATTCGCTGGATATGTCCCCGTCCTAATGCTTTTACCTCGCAGCCAAGCTCGAAATATCGGCGGATTTTATCATCGTCCAATATGCCGAAGCAATCAATCACGGCCAGCGGTGAACCCGCCCATTCGACTATCTTGTCAGGGTCAAGCTGCAAATAAGGTGTGTGCGGCACCGCCAGTATGATTGCCTGCGCACCCTTAAGCGCAGCAGTAAGGTCGTGCTGAATGCGAGTATTGACCAGACCATTCTGATTGCGGAAGAACCTCGCCAGAGAGTGGCCCGGTGCCGGGTAGGTATCCTGTTTTTCCAGCTCGTACCAGTGCTCAAGATACGGGTCGTGCACGCGCATCTCGGCCCCCATCTCGGTTAGCTTTCGAATTACTATTTCTGAGCCGCTGTACCGGGTGTCGCCGACGTCCTGGCGATAACTGGCTCCACATAAGAGTATGGGTGCACGAGCTATGTGCCTGCCCATATTTCGCAGGGCATCTCTTGTCAAAGTTGCTGCGTGAAGGCCGCGAGTGTCGTTAATGTCGATTGCCATAGTTGTTATCTTGAAGATGTCGTCATTGAAGCCGAGGATGTGCTTGTATGCCCAGTGGCCGAGGCCGCCGTCCTTTGGCAGGCAGTATCCGCCGATGCCCGGACCCGGGAATATGATATTGCTGTGCGTTGGGCGGACCTTGATTGCCTTTATGACCTTAGTCAGGTCCACGCCGTTGCGCTCCGCGAACAAGCTCCACTCGTCCAGAAAAGCCAGTAATGTAGCACGGTAAGAATTCTCGACGATTTTGGTAGTCTCTGATTCGATTGGTCGGTCCATAACGGTCAGCGGATATTGTTCTGTGTTTAGAACGTCCTTCAGGAATTTTTCGACCCGCTTTTTTGCTTCTTCGCTGCATCCGGAACAGACCCGCCAAAAATCCCGAATCGATGAAACGTAATTTCTTCCCGGCATAACACGTTCAAAACTGTGTGCCAGCAGCGGCTTTGAGTCTATGCCCCGTGCGGTAAATGCCTTTTTCATAATCGGCAAGGCGACGAACTCCGTTGTGCCGGGCGCCACGGTCGTCTCAATCAGCGTCAGACATTTCGGCGGTATCTTTTCGCCGATGGTTTTTATCGTTGCTTCCAGTGCGTGCATTTCCACTTTGCCGGTCCGCATATTTCCGAGGTCCTGTTTTGTATAATCGCATTGAACATCTACGACGACGCAGTCGGCCAGCTTGAGGCAATCGCTGTTGTAGGTGGCGACGAGCGTTTTTTTCTCGAGCACACATCGCTTAATCATCGGCTCGACCTCAGGGTCCTCCGCACTTACGGGCGAGACTCCTCGGTTGAGCAGCGGAATCTTCCAATAGCTTCGGGTACTGGGCCTTTGACAGCCGATAACAAACTTGTTTGGCTTGCCGGTTTTCTTGTCGATACTGTCGGCGATGATGGCTGCCATAACCGCACCGACAAAACCGACGCCCATCACTACAACGATTTCTTTCTCCTCGCTGCGTGCTGCTTCTACGAGCGAGTCAATACGCTTAAACTCGGCAGCATACTCGTCCTGTTCGGGAACAGGAAATTTTTCACCTGCCGGACTTGTTGAATAATCGGTCATTGTTGTTGCCTCATCATATACGCACAAAGATAAATCGGTTACATTTCATATTTTTCGGGCTTTCGTTTCCCTGACTTTTGCCGAAAGTTTACCAATAATATCCTGTATATCAAGGCCTTTCCCATTAGTTATTGAATTATGGCCGGACTCGGTGAAGGGCGTCTCGTTAAGTATGGGTCGATGTGCGAAGTTGAAGGTGCCTTTCATATAGCAAAGTTGGTCCATATTAGTTGTGCAGACACAAGATGCACATCCTTCTTGCGCCGACGTGAATTAGCTGGAATTGCCCAAAACAACTGCAAAGCGTGATGACCCCAATTCGAAAGTAAATGGAACAACCTAATCTTTTGAAATTGTTGGCGTTTCTTTCTCTGGATTGCCCAGTTTTTGGATGAGCACTTCGCGGACATAAAGTAAGGGCGGTTCGCGAACCGCCCCTACGGGGAGTGTCTCGATGTGGAGCCCGATTTTTCCTTTGGCGGGCCCACTGGTCAGGATTACCCCGACTTCCTCTCCATTTAGCCAGACCTGGAATCGATTGCCTTCAACCTTGACCGAGATTGTATTCCAGCTTTCACGGTCAATAAGGTCCTCTCGCATGTTCAGCAGGGCCAATCCTTTGACGGGAACCCAGATGCTTCCTGTAAATGCGGCGGCCTTGCGGTTCTCGAATATCTCGACGCGTGGGCCGAGCCGGGAGCCTTCGGCGCGCAGCCAGATTCCAGCGTGGATGGGCCATGTGGCGCGGAAGGTTACGGCCAGCAGATAGTCCTCATACACCGCATTGGTCCACAGAGTGCCGCCTTTACCGTTTGTTCCAGCCGTTCCAATGAGTTGGCCGCGCCGGCACGTCCAGGAAGCGGCACCCGAGGCTCGCCAACCTGTGAGGTCGCGTCCATTAAAAGCGGTGAGCCAATTCTTTTCATCAGAGTCGGTTTCGAGCTCCTCGACGATGTTGTGCGTCCCGTGGCAGTCTGTGCAGACTGAGCTGGTTGAGATGAATCGCCCATTCGGGCGGACACGGTGGAGCCATTTTTTGTAAAAGGCCTTTATTGCTGCCTGGTCTTTGTGGTCTTGTTCCCCATAAACATATCGGTCGCCGCCCGGCTTATGACAGGTCGGATTTGAACACATCCTCTCTACCTCTGCCCGGCCGAAAAGAAGGTCAGGCTTGGTCATCAGCATCTCGTCGTGCATGTGCTCAATCGAAGGGCCATGACATTCATCGCAGGTAATACCTATATCCAGGTGGTCTGTCGATATATCCTCGGTCTTCAGGATGGGGTGACAGACGTAACACTTTGAATTGCCATTTGGTTTTTCACCATCGGATTTCTCGTTTTGTAAGTCTCTTGCGGCACAGAACGTCAGTGCCCAGGCCAAGGCTGCAAATAGAACGAGCACGCACACAAGAGACAAATTAGTTCTGCTGTTTGAGCGCACTATTTTTCTCCTTTGCTACACAAAGTCAGATTGGTGGACGCGCAGCGGGATTGGCCACCGGTCTAAACGGTCCGCCTGACAGTTGAATGTGCAACTGTCCTTTTCCGTTGGGTATTGGATGAAGGCCAAGATACTAAACGACTTCCCAATCGCGCAGCCACGCGTATTCCTGCGGCAGTTCCGCCCATCGCTCGTTGGTAATGCGCATAAGCCACTCTTTCTCTGCCGCCGTCTGCCCAAGGGGACGTGTGTATGAAGCCCGTGCCGCGTTCTCAACCTCATAGACAGTCGACAGCCCCGGTACTGCGGCAGTGATTGCTTCGTTGGCAAGGATGCATTGAAGCGTCAGACGTGCCAGGTCGTTTTCTGTCTTACTGCCAACGCCCATCACCGGGAATTTGACTTTGCCATCGCTGTCCTTGAAGAGACTGCCGCCGAAGTATGGCTTGATAGTAACGACCCCGATATCCTTCTCAATGACTTTCTGGAAGATGCTTTGGGTCTGGTCGGAGCCGTAGCCCGGATTGACCTCTTCGATGTTGGCCTTCGTTGGCAGCTTGCCTTTCTCTCTTGTCTTTGCACTGCAGGGGAATATCAACATCTCAAACTCATTGTATTTGCCGACAACATGCTCGAACCAGGGACGTGAGTGAGATGACATGCCGAGGTGCCGCACTTTTCCTGCCTTGTGCAATTTTTGGAAGGTCTCGATGAGGGACTCGACCTCGGCGTCTGTGTTGGAGCCGTCCATTTTGGCCTGAGGACGCCAGATGTCAAGGTAATCGGTCTGTAGCATACGCAGGCATGTATCAACGTTGTGGGTCTGGGACTTGACATTGCAGAACTTCGGATTGCGAGGTCCGAGGTTATGGATATCAGCGCCGACGTACATCTTATCACGGCGTCCCTTGAGGGCCGCACCGTAGCAGAGGCACTCAGCGGCGGTGGTGATGTCCAGGTAGTTGATGCCGCAGTCAATCGCGGCACTGACTACCTCGGTGCGGTTCTTGGCGACGTCTTTGGGTACCTCCTCGTTTGCGAAATGGTCCCAATACCGTCCGGCGTTGCGGTTCTTCCAGTGGCCGCCGAGGCTTACCTCGGAAGTCATCAGGTTTGTTTTGCCCATCCGGCGGTATATCATCTTCGAGTTGAAATTGAGAATCCTCGATGTATGGATCGGCTTCGTGTCGGCGTGTCCCTTGACAGCCAGCGCACCGGCAACTGTGCCGGCGGCCATCAGAGAAGTATTCCGCATGAAATCCCTTCGTGACAGTTTGTCGTTGTTCATCTGTTCTCCTTTTCAATTTGGGTTGGTTTTGATATTGTCCCTCATCCTGAACCGGAATTTTCCAAAACCATATCTAAAGTTTTCTGGTTACCATTTAACGCTTAATATGATGACACAATCGCGGGCAAATGTCAACACCAATTTCCATTGTTTTTTTGTGCTCCGTTTCAGTCTTTTAAAAGTAGCCAAAATCCTTCCGCAAGGTATTGGCGGGTCGGTTGGAAAAACATCGGTGTTTTTAGAGGATTCTAATGACAGTAATCATATTGCTTTCTCTTTCGTAAGTATATTTGGTTTCGGTTCTTACTATAAGGATATGCCATTTTAGCCTTGTGTTTTCCAATCCTAACCGGATGGAACTAAGGATCGGTCAGTTTGGGTTAATTATTCGGAGTGGTATTTGTTCTGCCGGCTGGGCTTACTTTTGTTCTTTACCGGGTTTGTGGTCGCTCTTGAACGGCTTCAGCGGCTTCGGCTCGGCTACTTTGCGGTAACCCAGCGCCTTTATCACCTCAAGGACCTCTGTCCAGGTCGGAAAGGGCCTGGTATTTTTTCTTTTATACTCATCAATGGCCATAAGGAACTGAAATTGCTCGTCAGACATTTGTCCTTCTTCAGCAGATTTTCTCTCGTCTGTTCTTCGTCTGCCCGGCCCTCGTCGGCGGTCCAGTCCCAAGCGTCTGTCAACAACGTTTTGCCTGCGGTCTTCGTTGTTCCGACGCTCTGTATTGTTCCTGCGCTCTGTGAAGTGTTGTTCATCCATAGATTAGAAATCATCCTCGAAAAGGTCGCTGTCAAAATCGTCGTCGGTTTCGTCTTCTACTGCGAAATCATAAAAATCGTCATAGGCATCCTGCGACTCTATTACTACGTGTGCTTCATCGAGAAAATCTTCGGGAACCATTACGGCAATGGCTTTAGTATCTAATGATGGCTCGTTTTGCTTACTTACCACGACAGGAATATCATTGGTTTTGAGGAGAGTTTCATACTCTTTTGCCTGCTCCAAATCCTCGACAAAAGTAACGGCCACGAAATCCTGGAGTTTAGCCTGCGACTTTTGGTTTTTTCTGGAACGCTTATTCATTCTACTTCTCCACAACAAATTCACTCTACCCCGTCGAGCCGAGAGCGGCCCTTAAGAATCGTTCGTTCCAATATTTTCGTCAAAATACGAGGCATAAATTATAAAAAATCACGAGCTTATAAGAAAAAGCCTGATTTGCAGGCCGGATTTTCATAAGCACTTTTTTTTCTATCGGCTCTATTACCACAAAAATTTAGCATTTGAGCATTTTTTTTGTTGCAAATCCCGGCGCCTTCTTGTAATAACGATAATTGACAATGCGCCGGACTTATGGATTTCGTACCGGGCTATAAGAATTTAACTTTTTTAACAGGGAGGATTTTTGTAATGGCACAACAAAAAGAGTCTTTAATTGTCGCCAGTAAAGTTAAGGCCTACATCAAGGGCAAGAAGATGATGACCTCATCCGACGCGCTCGGAGCAATCAGTGATAAGGTATATTGTATGCTTGATGATGCTATTGCTCGAACCAAGGCCAATCGCCGCAGCACAGTCAAGGCACAGGATTTGTAGAAGCCGTTTGGCGTTTTACTTCTAACAGGGCAAACAAGTTGTGTGCTAACATCTTTTGGCTGCGTAACTTGCGTTTACGGCTATGATATTTGCTCAAGGCCGTTCCGCTTTTTTCAGGGCGGAACGGTTTTTTTTGATTTGGGTTTGCCTGCATATTCGACTGCGTGTTGCCAGTTGTCCTTCTGAGGCCGTTTTGGGGGAGAACAATTGACCAGCAGTAACAACTGCCGGGCTAAGAGCAAATGATTAAATTCATCGGATTTATTGATAGAATTGTTCTTTTTTCACTATTGGCCCATAAAATCCTCATTATCAGTATGGAAATTGACATTTTTAGAAAAATTATTGAACTTGCCTCATCCGAAATTCCGATTTATATATCAGGAATCAGTGTAAAAATGGGTTTTTTGCCGGCTTATCATTAAGATTGTGTGATTTCCTGCCGATATAAATTGCTTGACAGCGAATTGTAATTTGCTGTTCAGCAGTAAAAGTGCAGACTGCAGCAAAAGGGGTTGATTGTAAGTCTTTTTATAATGGGCGGTTATGGTAATAGCCAGTCAGAAGGCTGTATGAGAGTTTTTATGTTAGGTTGGGAGTTTCCTCCGTTTATCAGTGGCGGACTGGGAACGGCTTGCTACGGGCTTACCAAAGCGATGGACCATCTCGGCATACAAGTTACTTTTGTTCTGCCAAGGATGGTCGACAGCAAATATGCTACCCATGTGAAGCTGCTCGCCCCTGAGTCCGGGAAGTCGATGAGCAGCTTGACTTTTCCGGAGTTGAAAAACGTGGCATTTCACACTATCAACTCACCCCTTCAGCCGTATTCAACGCCTGATGTTTACCAACAGCGAATCGAGGAAAAGCTGAGACAGAAACATGGCGGCAGCGCCATAGCAAGCAGCCAATGTTCCGGCGATATAGACTACAGGCACGATATGTATGCCGAGGTGCACCGTTATGCCGCGGTTGCCGCCCAATTAGCTGAAAATGAGCAGTTTGATATTGTTCACGCTCATGACTGGATGACCTATCCTGCGGGTATTGCAGTTGCGGCGGTGAGCGAAAAACCGCTAATTGTGCATGTGCATTCAACAGAATTCGACCGGAGCGGCGAGCATGTCAACCAGATGATTTACGACATCGAGCGCGAAGGTATGGAGCGGGCGGACAAAGTAATCGCTGTTAGCTATTATACCCGTAATATTATAATCAGCCGATACGGCATTAACGGTGAAAAAGTTGAAGTGGTATATAACGGTGTGGAGCGTAACGGCGGCGACAATTGGACTTTAGGCGACACCGGTATCGACAAAGATGAAAAAATCGTCTTGTTTTTAGGGCGAATTACGATGCAAAAGGGCCCGGAGTATTTTCTCCAGGCGGCCAAAAAAGTCCTGGATACGATGGACAATGTCAAGTTTGTTATGGCCGGCTCCGGCGATCTAATGCACCGGGCCGTTGAAATGGCGGCGGAGCTCGGCATCGGGCAGAAGGTCCTGTTCACGGGCTTCCTGCACGGTGAAGATGTCCGAAAGATATATCAAATGGCTGATTTATATGTGATGCCTTCGGTATCAGAGCCGTTTGGGATTGCGCCCCTGGAGGCGCTGGGCAACGATGTGCCTGTCATAATAAGCAAGCAGAGCGGCGTGTCAGAAGTTTTGATGCATGCCCTGAAAGTTGACTTCTGGGATGTCAACGAGATTGCCAACAAGGTTGTAGCGGTATTGAAATATCCACCGTTGGAGATGACGCTGCGAAGCCACGGCAATTTTGAGGTGAGAAAACTACGGTGGAAGGACAGCGCGCAGAAGTGTGTTGAAATTTATGAAGAGGCATTGGTTGCGGTTTGAGAACTGTATCTCGTGAGCCCCGTTAGAAATTCTATGATGAAGAATTAATCTAATACACCTCGTTAAAGACCCGAAGGGAAAATTTCTAACGGGGTGAGGTCGCGCACGAGATGCGAGATACGAAATATGGCTTCGATATGTTTCTATTTTCAAGTGCATCAGCCCCTGCGATTGAGGCACTATACGGTATTTGACAAAAACGCTCAATATTTTGACGATTATAAAAATGCTTCCATCTGCAGGAAGGTGGCCAACAAGTGTTATCTTCCAGCCAATCGATTACTTCTGGATATAATACGTCAGTTTGAGGGTAGATTCAGGATAGCGTACAGCTTGACCGGGGTGTTGCTGGAGCAGCTGCTTTCGTTTTCGCCGGAAGTTATGAGCACTTTTGATGCTCTGGCGGAAACCGGCTGCGTGGAGTTTTTGGCAGAGACGTATTATCACAGTTTAAGTTTTTTATACTCGCGCGATGAATTTATCGAGCAGATCAACAAGCACACCGAAATCATTGAAAATCTTTTCGGTCAAAAACCACGAGTATTTAGAAATACGGAGCTGATATATAATAATGAACTGGCCCATCTTATCGAGTCAACGGGCAACTTCGATGCAATCATGAGCGAAGGGGCAAGCCACATCTTAGGCTTGCGAAGTCCGAATTTTGTCTACCGTCCCAAAGGCTGCAGCAAACTAAAGCTGCTGCTGAAAAACTAATCACTCAGCGACGATATTGCTTTTAGATTTTCCAACCGCGGCTGGGCGGAATGGCCTTTGACGGCGGAGAAGTTCGCCCGATGGATAAGTAATGTTAATGGTAACGGAAACGTTGTTAACCTGTTTATGGATTATGAGACGTTTGGCGAACATCAATGGGAAGATACCGGCATATTCGATTTTATGCGGCACCTGCCGGAACAGGTTCTAAAGCATCCGGACAACGATTTCAAAACGCCCGGTGAAGTAGCTCAGGCTTATGAGCCCGTCGACACGGTTGATGTGCCGCATCTTATAAGCTGGGCCGATACCGAAAGAGACCTCTCTGCCTGGCTTGGAAATGCAATGCAATCCAACGCCATTCACGAGCTGTATCGACTGGAAAATAAAATCAAGGAAACCAGCGACGAAGAAATCATTGCCGACTGGCGCAGATTACAGGTATCAGACCATTTTTATTATATGTGCACAAAGTACTTTGCGGACGGTGATGTACATAAGTACTTCAATCCGTATAACTCACCTTACGACTCTTATATAAACTTTATGAACGTGTTGAGCAATCTCAAAAGCCGGTGTTTAAGGCAGGCCCCGTTAGATGCAAATAGTATTACCGACAAGGTCCTGACGGGCAAAAACCGTCTAACGGAGCAGGCCCCCGCACCTGCTTTGAGATGCAATCGTGTATAAAGATTTGATATTAGTTCGTTTCGCGGGAATTTTTCCCAAAGTAGGTGCGGGGTATTCTGCCCACCTTTAGGTGGTTCGTAAAATTAATGCGTATCTCGTGAATCGTAAAGACAATCTGGTTCGAGGTACAGGATACGAGAGGCGAAATACCAAATTCAGGATGCAAGATGTTAACATTGACAAAAGGCGACAACGCAGCAACTGTGTCTATATCCACTGCAAAGAGAAAAGTTGAGGAGCTGTTGACCAAAGAATGGCTGCTGACTAATGAGCGCGGCGGCTACTCATCGTCAACAATTGTCGGTTGCAATACGAGAGAATATCATGGCCTGCTCATCGGCTCGCTTAACCCGCCGGCTAACAGGATAATGGCGCTGGCTAAATGCCTGGAGATGGTGATATTTAAGGGAGAGACCAAATTATTATCGCCTGAAGACGGGGTATCGCCCGGTGTGAGCCGGCGAAAGGTATTTAACTTTTCCACCTTTGAATTCAATGACAAATTCGCGCCGCAAGGTTTCACGCATCTTGTGCAGGTGCGTCGTGATACGGGGCTGCATTTTGATTATGAATTGGAGCAACTTGAACTGACTAAATCCGTTTACCTTCTCCGCGAAACGGATATGGTTGCCCTGGTTTATGATTTTAGCAATGTGCGAGAGCCGGCGGAGTTCGTTTCGCGTCCATTTGTCGGCCTGAGGGATTTCCACACACTGCAAAGGTCTGATGCTCCATTATGTTCAAGCCGGCATGGGGACAGTTTGCTGATTCGCCATGATGTTCCGGGCAGTTGTGAATTGTTCCTGGGCAGTCCTTCCATGCACTTCGAAAAGGACGAGCAATGGTGGTTTAATTTCGTATATCGTAATGAGAAAGAAAGAGGCCAGGATTTTACCGAAGATTTGTGGACGCCCGGCTTTTTTAAGTGCCAGGTGCCCGCGGGCGGACCATCCCGAATTATTTTCTGGGCGCAGTTGAGTAAAGCCGGGTCGGGCTGCAAACCTGAGCAGTTAATAAAAGCCGATATCGACGCAGCTTGTAAAGATTTGCGCAGGCACCAGAGTATTGTAACTGCCGCTGTAAAAAACAGCGATGAAAAATTTAGAACACTTTGCCTGGCTGCCGACCAGTTTATTACGAAAAGCCAAACAAACGGTGTCCCCGAACACACACACAGAACCACTGTTATAGCGGGCTTTCCCTGGTTTGCGGACTGGGGTAGAGACACTTTTATATCCTTGCCGGGTTTACTGCTCTCAACCCGCAGGTTCGCCGAGGCAAAATCTGTTTTGACCACTTTTGCCGCAGCGGTGGATGAAGGTATGATACCAAATCGTTTCGATGACCGCACCGGCACCGCCTACTTTAATAGTGTGGATGCTTCTCTTTGGTTTATCAACGCAGCTTTTCAATACTTAAATGCCACGGGCGATTCGGAAACGTTCACGCAGCATCTTCTGCCGACAATCCGCTGGATTATAGACTCTTACCACGATGGTACGCGGTTTGGTATTTGTTCCGATGCCGATGGGCTTATAACCGCAGGCAGTGACGAGACGCAGTTGACGTGGATGGACGCCAAATATGATGGGGTTGCCGTAACTGCCCGCTGCGGGAAAGCGGTTGAGGTTAACGCCCTTTGGTACAATGCTCTTTGCCTTAGTGCCCGGTTTTATGCGGGCCGAGATGTAAAGAACGCAAAGCATTACAAATCTATGGCAGAGAAAGTGAAGGTTGGTTTCTGTAAATTATTCTGGAATGAGAAAGCGCGTTACTTAAACGACTGTATTTTGCACGATGGTTCGGTAGATTCAAGCCTCCGTTCGAACCAGATATTTGCCGTCTCACTTGGTTTTTCACCACTGTCACCTGAGCAGCAAAAGTCGGTGGTAGATGCGGTACAAAAACATCTGCTCACCCCTTACGGGCTGCGAACGCTGAATGTCGAGAACGGTCGTTACAAAGGGACATATACGGGCCCACAGCAACAGCGAGACGAGGCTTATCATCAGGGCACGGTTTGGCCGTATCTGATTGGGCCGTTTGTTGAAAGCTTCTTGAAGGTCAATGAATTCAGCCGAAAAAGCAAGAAAAAGGCGGCTGAATTTATCCAGCCTCTGATGCAGCATCTAACCCAAGATGGCTGTGTCGGCAGTATCTCGGAGATATTCGATGGTGACGCCCCCCATAAGCCGAGAGGGTGCATTGCTCAAGCCTGGAGTGTAGGTGAGCTGATTAGAGCATACCAGTTGATAAACAATTGAGGTCTTAACCGGCAAATCAGAGTTAAAATTTTTGATTTCATCAACGCTCCATAGTCTGATGCTTGCCCCGTTAGAAATTCCCGGCAAAAGCAAGGCGGATGTCTCTGGTGTCTTATTTCTAACGAGGTGAAATTGCGTTTTTAACTTCGCCTAAAAAAGTTGAAATATCGGCAAGCATTTTTTCTTTGTTGCCTAAATTGTTCTCAATGAATCCTACTATTTTAGAGCCGATTATCACACCGTCAGCGCCTGCTGAAGCTACGGCTGCGGCGTGCTCGGGTTTGCTGATTCCAAAACCCACACAAACCGGGACGCTTGTGAGCTTTTTAAGTTTGCCGACCAGCGCTTCGACCGTGTCGGAGAGTTTTTCCCTGCTTCCGGTAACGCCTAACAGCGAGACGGTGTAAATAAAGCCGGTGGTCCTGGAAGCGATGAGCTTCATTCTCTTTGTGTCGGTATTCGGCGTAACCATAAAAACGGTATCAAGGCCCGCTCCGGTTGCAGGTGACGTAATTTCATCCGCGTCGTCAATACTCAAATCAGCGACCAATATGCTGTTGACGCCGGCCTCGTGGAAATCGCTGAAAAACTTTTGCGTTCCATACTGATAAATCAAGTTGTAATACATCAGCAGTCCGATTGGAATGTCCTTGTAATCCCTGACCGTTCGGGTAAATTCCATCGCCTTTTGCACACTCATCCCGCTGTTCCTTGCGCGAATGTCAGCCTTTTGAATTGTCGGCCCATCCGCTATTGGGTCGGAAAAAGGTATGCCAAGCTCCAAAATGTCGGCCCCTGCGTCGATAGCTGTTTTTACGATTTGCACACTTGTATCAAAGTCGGGGTCGCCTATTACGAAAAAAGATATCAATGCCGGCCTTTTTAATTTTGAAAGTTCAGAAAAAAGCTGCTTATATGTTTTCATAATCTTGTTCCTCGTAGCTTGTGATTTATGAACTATGAACTCATAACTACGAACTCATTAAAGGTCGGCGTCTTTCCACAATGGAAACATCCTTATCACCCCGACCGGAAAGGTTTACCACTGCAATTGTATCGGGGTCAAACTTACCTTTTTGGCTCATAAGGTATGCTAAAGCATGCGCGCTCTCCAGTGCCGGTAATATGCCTTCAGTTTTGCTCAGCAGCTCGAAAGCATCGAGCACTTCATCGTCTTCTGCAGCGACGTATTCGGCCCTGCCGGTATCTTTTAAGAGGCAATGTTCCGGGCCAACGGCTGGGTAGTCCAGCCCGGCACTTACCGATTCGGTCTCGTGGACCTGACCTTCCTTGTCCTGAAGCAGGTAGGATTTTGCACCGTGTAAGATGCCGACTCTGCCGACTACCAGTGTCGCAGCGTGCCTGCCGCTGTTTAAGCTCCTGCCGCCGGCTTCGACGCCAAGCAGCTTGACGTCCTTGTCATCCATAAAGCCCGAAAAGATACCTATTGCATTACTGCCGCCGCCGACACAGGCGACAACCATATCCGGCAGTTTGCCGATTTCGGCCAGACACTGACGCCTTGTCTCCGTACCGATACAGGTTTGAAAATGTTTTACTATCGTGGGATACGGATGGGGGCCGCAGGCTGAACCGAAAAGGTAGAACGTATCGGTAACATGGGCCGTCCAGTAGCGAAGCGCATCGTTGATGGCGTCTTTGAGCGTTCCTGTTCCGCCTTCGATAGGAATGACTTCTGCGCCGCACAGTTTCATCTTGTGGACGTTGACACTCTGTCGCTCAATATCGACAACGCCCATAAAGATTTTCGTCTCCATACCAAAAAGGGCCCCAATCATCGCCGTAGCCAAACCGTGCTGTCCCGCGCCGGTTTCTGCAATGAGTTTGGTTTTACCCATATACTTTGCCAGGAGGCCCTGTCCGAGTGTGTTGTTGACCTTGTGCGCCCCGCCGTGCAGAAGGTCTTCGCGTTTCAGGTACACCTTAAAGCCGACATACTCACTGAATCTTTTTGCATGGTAGAGGGGGCTGGGTCTGCCGGCATAATCTTTCGAGAGCTGTGCTAACTCGGCGACGAATTGTTTGTCTTCATAGAAACGATAAAAGCCTTCTTCTAATTCTTCCAATACCGGCATCAAAACTTCCGGCACATAGAAGCCGCCATAGTCTCCGAATCTACCTTTGTATTTCATACCTCGTTCCCTTTCTTGTGTCTTGTGTCCCGGTCGAGGAGTTCCACGTCAGGGTTTAGCCTCTCAAATGCCGTATATTTTCGAATAGTTTTTTCATTTTCCTGTGGTCTTTTTTTCCCGGCCCGGCTTCAATGCCGCTGCAAACATCAATCCCGTAAACTCCGAGTTCAGCCGCCTGTGCTGCATTATCAGGATTTATCCCGCCTGCCAAAAAGACACGCTTGTTGATATGGCCAATAACGTTCCAGTCGAAGGTCAGCCCGGTGCCACCGTACTTCTCAGGGTCGAAGGCGTCCAGCAAAATAGCATCTGTGAAAAAAACATCTGCTTTCTTGATGTCTTCTTGGTCTTTTACCCGTATCGCCTTCATCACTTTAACATCGTGCGAGAGAAACTCTTTGCAGAAGTTCGGGTCTTCGTCGCCGTGCAACTGGAGCCAGTCCAACTGGCACAGGTTTTTCGTCTCTTTTATTTGCTCAATCGATTCATTCACAAAGACACCGGCAATGTCAATAAAACCAGGCAATTTGTTTATAATCTCAATGGCCTTTGTCGGCTGTATGTACCTTGGGCTTTTGGCGTAAAAATTAAAGCCCAGCAGGTCCGCACCCATATCCAATGCGGCAGCGGCATCTTTGTAATTGGTAATACCACAAATTTTAACTTTCACTATTAACATATTCGTGTTTCTGATTCGTGCTTTATGTTTTGAATCACGAATCGCTGTTTGAGACTTTGATTAGTTTCTCCAGGCAGGCTAATGCCTCGCCGTTGCTGACCGAGGCCTCTGCCAGGTTAATTGCCGAGGCGAAATCATCAGCTAAATTGGCCACGATTATCGCAGCGGCGGCATTCAAGATAACGATATCTTTGCGCGGCCCTTTGTCTTTTCCGGTAAGTATGTCTCGAAGGATGGCCGCGTTGGTTATTGCGTCGCCGCTTTTAAGCTCATCGATGGATGTTCCTGAGATACCAAAATCGGCAGGGTCGAGTTCTGCGGAAGTGATATTACCGTCGATTAACTGCCGAATTTGCGTGACTGACAAAGTACTTATCTCGTCCATACCCTGTCCGTGAACGACCATTGCTCTTTTGGCGCCGAGCGTCTTGAGCGTTTCAGCAATTCGGTCAAGAAGCGCAGCATCGGCCACGCCCATCACCTGCGCGGTCGCACCGGCGGGATTGGCCAACGGTCCAAGGATGTTAAAGGCCGTCCTGAAATCGAGACTCTTTCTGATAGGTTGTACGAACCTCATTGCAGGGTGGAATTTTGGCGCGAACATAAAACCGATATGAGCCTGCCTGATGCATTCGGCTACCGTCTCCGGCCCCGGGTCGATATTTACGCCGAGTTCTTCGAGAACATCTGCGGAACCACACCTACTCGTGATACCGCGATTGCCGTGCTTGGCTACATAAGCCCCGGAGCCGGCGGCCACAAGTGCCGCAGCGGTGGATATATTAAAGGTTTTGACAATTGCTCCGCCCGTGCCGCAGGTATCAATGAGGCCGTCGATGTCAACCTTGACAGGTACGGCATGGTCGCGAAGAGACCTGGCAAGACCGGCAATCTCCGACGCTGTCGCACGCTTCATCCTCATCGCCGCCAAAAACGCTGCAATCTGGACTTCTGTGACCTCACCCTGGAATATTGTATCCTGAAGCTCTTTCGCCTGCTCGAATGTGAGATCTCCACCTTCTAAAATAATCTCCAGATACTTAGTTATTTTGGCCATTTTTGGGTTCCTTGTTTTTCTTTTGTGAGACAGCAATTGATAAGACATTCTCGATTATCTTGCCCCCTGCAGGCGTCAGAATACTTTCCGGATGAAATTGGACGCCATATACGGGAAGCTCTTTGTGCATAACTCCCATAATAATCCCTTCAAACTCAGCGGTTTGTTCGAGGCAATCCGGCAGCTCTACCACACAAAGACTATGATACCGTCCGGCGTGCAGCGGGTTTTCGACGCCGGCGAATATGCCCTTTTCATTATGTGTTACCCTTGACGGCTTGCCGTGCATGGGCTCCGGTGCATGGCTGATTTTCCCGCCGAAATACTGGACAATTACCTGGTGTCCCAGGCATACGCCGAAGATGGGCAGCTTATCTTTGAAATACTCTACCGCTGAAAGTGAGACACCGGCTGTGTCCGGCGTGCCCGGTCCCGGTGAAATTACAAGAAGGTCCGGGTTAAATTCCTCGGCCAATACCTTAAGTTCTTCAATTCTGGTGTCGGCTCGATAAACCTTCGCCCGGCAATTGCGCTTGCAAAAATCATCGACCAGGTTGTATGTGAACGAGTCGAAATTATCGACAAATAAAACTTTTCTGGCTTTTTCTTCCATTTTCTTTACGACCTTTTGTACCTTTTTGTGGCTAATTTTCCTTTTCATTTTTTGCCACTCCACGGACCGCACGCAAACAGGACCTTGCCTTATGCTCGGTTTCCTCGAATTCGGTCTTAGGGACACTGTCATACACGATGCCGGCGCCGACTCGAATATAAGCGGTGTTGTCCCTGACCTGCAGACTTCTTATGGTAATACAACTGTCGAATTGGCCGTCCACGGTCAGGTACATAACTGCTCCGCCGTAATAGCCGCGTTTGGTTTTTTCGTAGAGGCGTATTAGCTTCATAGCTTCAATCTTCGGGGCCCCCGTTAGTGTCCCCATATTCATAGTAGCTAAATATGCATTTAATGCGTCAAGCTCTTTTGCGAGTTTGCCTTTAACGTTACTGACCAGATGCTGCACCGAAGCGTATTTTTCAACGATTAGCAGCTCGGTGACGACCCTGCTGCCCGGCTCGGCGACGCGTGCAATATCGTTTCTGGCCAAATCGACCAGCATTATATGCTCGGTCAATTCCTTGCGGTCGAGTTTCAGCTCAGCCTCATATCTAAAATCCGTGTCAGCATCGATGCTCTCTCCAACTCGCCCTCTTGGTTTTGTGCCGGCTATCGGTCTTATCTCCACATTGCGAGTCTCGGTCCCGCTAACACGCAAATTCAATTCCGGGCTGGAGCCTAACAATATCGTGTTGGCGGTGTTCAGGTAAAACATATACGGCGAAGGATTAAGTCCTCTCAGCCGTTTATAAACGTCCAGCGGCTCATCCGGGCAGGGCTCCATTTTTGTCCTGCTCAAAACTACTTGAAGAATATCACCGTCAAGAATATGCTGCTTGGCGCGTTTAACCATCTTCTCGTACTCAGCTTGGTTGGTATCACTTGAAGCAGCTGGCAGCGACCCCGTATATTTTTGTCCCTTCGGTGCATCGAACCTGGCGAGATTGGAATAGTAGTCGAAGTACTCCTGTGCCTCGGTGATAGCGGCTTCACGGTCGCCGTTAGTTATCATAACATTGACGACCACATAGCCTTTGGCCTGTTCGTGGTCCATCAGGAAGATATTGTCGGCGAAGTAAAGTTCATAATCAGGGTTGCCGAGCAGGTCAACTTCGTTAGAGGGGAGTTTTTCAAACTGGTCTATGAAATCGTAGCTTATCGCTCCGAGCAGGCCGCAGGTTACACGGAACGGCTTACTTGCCAGGCTAAATGCAAACGCGACCGCCCTGAGTACGTCCATTTGATTTGTATTTTGCAGGCGGGTTTGCTCATCAATCGTTCCTGTGTCCTGTTTGATTCTGCCGGTGATGGCGTCCGGGGCGAATTCGGCCTTTTCGCAAAAGCCAAACCTTTTCTTTCCTTCGGCGGACAGATATTCAATCATTCGTCGGCCCGTTTTGCTCAAAGCTTTGATTGTAAATTCAGAGCCTGTTCCGGTAAGGTAGAGTGCCGGTTTTGCTGTGCCGAAACTCAGTGCGCCGCTTCCGGTCAAGTATTCTCTGGACTCGAACAGACAGCAGTGTTTGGCCCGGCCGTAGTCGCTCAGCCTGGCAAAAAAGTCCACCGGCTCGTCCATATCGATTTGCTTGACGATAGGAACAATTTGTCCGGGCCTTGCCCCAAGTATTATTTGTCTATAGTCTTCCACGGTTTTTACCTCTGGTTACAGTTTTTATCCTCAATTACGCGGAAATACAAACAAAAAAAGCAGCCTGCTTTTTTCCAACAGGCTGCCGTTTCTAAAAATCTAACAAATTGTTTACAGCAAATCACCGCTCACCTGCCGGATTTTACTCCGCAGGCCACCACCAGTTACAAGTGTTTTTGCGGTCAATTTGCTTCATAATAACACTATTTTACCAGATTCTTTAACTTTTGTCAAGCCCCATCCGAAAAATAAATTACAAATAGCTGGTCTTATAATACCGCCTCACTCCTCAGCCAGCACCGGATAAATGGTTACCTTGTTCTGGAGCACCTTCGGCGGCAGCAGTTCCGGATGTGGGTTGGCCGTCCCTTCTTCGTAGGAACGCACCCTCTTTTCTTCATTCCTCAGCCTATTTCTTAAAAACTTCACCTCTTTCTCAAGACTGTGCCAGGCGTTGTACAAATCACAAAACTGTTTGTCCTGATTACGAAGCTCGATAGCAGCATCTTTCCGAGCCATGGCGCCCCTCAACTCAACCATCTGTTCAACAAACATCTGCTCAAGTTTCTCTAAAGTTGCCTTGGAAAACTTACCTGACTCTCTATACTGTTCGATAACTACTAACTTCTCCTGTATCCCTGCAAGCTCTATATCAAGGATACTAAGCATCTTGTTCATTTGTACTATGGTTTCCCTGGCTTTTTCATTAGCTTTCGAATCAGAAAGGGTTCTATAGCGGTCAGTATTCTTAATCGTCTTATACTTTGATTCCCTTGATTTAAATTCAGGCTCCATCTCGATCAATTTATTTTTAATATCAGATATCCCTTCCTGAAGGATTTGCAGTTTTTGTTTTCGTTCATTCATAAACTTCTCGAGCATAGGGGGCTGCTTTTCACGTGCTATTGTGGTCAGGATCTCAATTAACGCCTGGGTCATATTCTTCGCGTCGTCAACGGTAAAGGCGTAAAGTCCAAATTCAGTCTTTTGTACACTATACATTTGTTCTCTGACAGAGGATGTTGACGTAGAGATGACTCTATCTGCTTTGAGTAATTCCTTTTGTATCTCGGACATAGATTGTCCGGTAGTAGTTGCTAAAATCATCTTTGCCAATGCCGGGTAATCAGTCCAGACAAGCTCCCGACGAATTCGAGACAGGTCACTCATAGTAAATATGGCAACATACTTTGGTTTAACGGGGCCGGTAAATTTCATAAGCCCTTTACTTCTTACCCTTGTGTTGATTTCAAATTTTAGTTCAGTTTTAGTCTCATTGGGCTCAGTGGCCAGTGCTGAGACGCAGATGACCACCAAAATCAAGAAACTTAGTAATTGTCGTTTTGCTGTAATCATTTTTCGAATCTCCTTTCTAAAAATTATTTTATTCGTAACTTTGCTTCGACTGCCGCGGGTGTTTCCGGGTATTTTTTGACTACGTAATGATATTGCCGCTTTGCTATGGCTTTCGTATCAGTATATTTATCTAACAAATCGGCCGCCGCCAACAATCGAGCGGCACTGCACGATTCGGTTATCCTGCGCTCAATCTCAGCGAATGTCGGCTCCTTCTCGGTGGATTTCACAAGTGCACGCCATACAACGGAAATAGTCACGACAAGCAGGATGCTTGCCGCAACCGCGGCATATCTGGGCCAATGAATTTTCCTGGTTTTATGTGGGACTGGAATACGAATGGCTTCTGTTTCCGCCAGGCCGTCTTCCCAGATAACACCCGCAAGCTCAAGGGACCTTTGCAGTGCCTGAAGCGTGCGCTGACACTGCTCGCATTTGGTTAAATGTTCAGCCACTTCGCTCGATTCGCTCGCCGATAACTGGCCGTCGGCGTAATCAACGAGCATCTTATCAATCTCTTTGCAGGACTTTTGCATTATGGCTCAATACCCCGTTCTATTAAACGTTTAGCAAGAATCATCCTTGCCTCTCTTAGCCGGCTTCGCACAGTGGACGGACTCAAACTTAATATTTCGCCTATTTCCCTGGAATTTAGCTGACAGAAATATCGCAGTACCATAGGCGTTAGCAAAGTCTCATCCAGTTCTTGTAAACTTTTTCGCACAATCTCAATTTCCTCTGCGACAATCACTTTCTTGGCTGTTGAGTCCGCTTTGGTTTCTGACCGCCGCTTCAAAATTTCGGAGGCTCTCCGGCAAAAAGTTCGCTGACGTCGGTGCTCCATCAGGCATCTGTTGACTGTAACTTTTATTAACCATCGAACGCTGTCCTCTTTAGTTTGGCACTTTCCGGCCCGCCTTAACGCCTGAATCGACACATCCTGCAAAACATCCTCGGCGTCCGAAGCGTTTAATCCCATAGCGGCAATAATCCGTTTGAGACGTTCAAGCTCAGCTATGAATATATCCACTAAGCTCGATTCTGATGACCTTTTACCGGCTGTCTGGTCCGCTTCTCCGTTAGGAGTCCCGAGGACTGCCTCAAAGTCCGCGTTTTTCTCATTCACAGTTTGTATCCATCCCGAGTCGGCCTTCGTTCATCTATTAGTATAATGCTTGAAGATGCCAAAGTGTTGGCAAAAAAATGGAATTTTCTCGAAAACGGCAGGATTAATCGAAAACAGCAAACCTGTTATATGATATACACAATACTCATCACGCAATACGAGACGCGGTTTCAGGCTTGCCCCGTAAGACCAACGGCCAACTTATGGGGCTTGCAGCTCGCTTGTCTTTGTTTGTGCTAACTGGTCAACCGCAACGGCGAGAATTATAATCATACCGATAACAATCAGTTGGACATGTGTCGATATTCCCAGCAGGGTACATCCGTTTCGCAGGACACTTATCAGCAGTGTTCCGGTAATTGTTCCGGTTATGGTCCCTCGGCCGCCGGCCAGGCTCGCACCGCCTATCACTACGGCTGCGATAATGTCGAGTTCGAGGGCGATACCGGCTGTTGGCTGGGCTGAGACGGTCCGGCTGGTCGCAATCATCGCTGCTATACCGACAAGCAGCCCCGTGAAGGTATAGATGTAGATAAGGTTGCGGTCTACATTTACGCCGGCGTGGAAGGCCGCCACACGGTTCGAGCCGATTGCGTAGGTATAACGGCCTAATCGACTGTATTTTAGAAGAAAGCCGGCTATGGCGATAATGACGCCAAAAATTATTACAGAAATAGGGACCCCCAGCACAATGCCTTCGCCAAGATACTTGTAGCTCGGCACATTGTACGGCTGTCCGTTGTTCATTACATAGGATATCCCGCGAAATACGCTCATAGTACCCAGTGTTACGATAAACGGTTGGAGCTTTAGTTTCGTAATAAGCACACCGTTCGTAAAGCCGCAGATGACGCCTATAACAATCCCCAGAGCTGTGCCAATAATGAGCGAGCTTCCCTGCGGGTCTGAGCCGCCGATAGCAATCATCGCGTACGCGCCGACCATCCCGGAAAGGGCCAGCATTGAGCCTACCGAAAGGTCTATCCCTGCAGATATGATAATCGAGGTCATACCGATTGCGATGATTCCGTTGACGCTTGAGCGGCGCAGAATGTTCAGCAAATTTTCCGTTGTCAGGAACGTGTCCGGCTCCAGTGCCGAGAGAATACAGATTATTAGTGTCAGACTGCCGAAGGGCAGTAACTGCCTCACAAATTTGCCCATTTAGTCTGTCTCCACCGCCGCAAGGTGCATAACTTCTTCCTGTGTGGTTTCACTTGTTTTCAGATTTCCCACAAGTCGTCCTCGACGCATCACTAAAATCCGGTCCGTTATTCCGAACAGCTCGGGCAGCTCGGAAGATATAAACAATATCGCTTTGCCTTCCTCAGCGAGCCTGTTAAGAAGCGAGTACACTTCCTTCTTTGCTCCGACGTCGATACCGCGTGTCGGTTCGTCAAAAATCATAAATTTGGACTTCGCCAGCAGCCACCGCGCAATCAGGAGTTTCTGTTGGTTACCGCCGGATAAGGAGTCAACCGGGGCTTGTGGGCCCAACCATTTGATGGATAATTGCTCGCCGATATCCGCGGCAATTTTATTTTCCCTGGCCGGATTGATTATTCTTTTCATCCCTAATAAGCCCAGGCTCGCTATAGTTACATTCCAACTGCACGCAAGGCCGAGGCATAATCCGGTGCGCTTGCGGTCTTCAGTTAATAAGGCAATGCCGTTGGATATGGCATCGGCGGGGGAGTTGATTGATAACTCTTTGTTATCAAGCACGATTGAACCGGAAGCTTTTTTGTCAACACCGAAGATGGCTCGTGCGACCTCTGTTCGACCCGCACCGACAAGGCCGGCCATTCCAACAATCTCACCGGCGGCCAGATTAAAGGAAACTTCCTTTATTCGGCTGTCCGATGAGAGATTGTCAACTCTTACGCGGACGTCTCCAGGTTTAACATCCCGTGCCGGAAAAAACTCTGTCAGCTCACGCCCAACCATATAGCGAACAATCTGGGCAATATCGAGCTTTGTAACTGATTCGGAGTGAACGACCCTGCCATCGCGTAAAACTGTAACATCATCAGCTAAACCGATTATCTCTTCCAGGCGGTGAGATATGTAAATGACTGAAATACCTTTTTCCCGCAACTGCCTGACTACTTCAAAGAGCCTCTCGACCTCGGTTTCAGACAGCGACGATGTGGGTTCATCCATAATAATAATCGAAGCCCTGCGTGCAAGCGCTTTTATAATTGCAGCGACCTGGCAGTCCCCTGTGGGAAGCTGCGATACCACGGCAGCCGGGTCAATATCAAAGCTGAAACTTTTGGCTAATTCCGCCGTTCTCTTCACCATCGCTTTGTAGTCAACGGTGAACGGCAGACGGCCCTTTGGTTCATTGCCTAAGAAAACATTCTCTGCCACCGTTAAGTGTTCAGCAAGGTCCAAATCCTGATAAATCATCGATACGCCTACTGCGAGTGCCTGGTCCGGCCTGTCGAATGTGTAAGGCTTTTCGTTGATTTCAGTCGAGCCTTTGTCCGGCTGATAAACCCCGGCCAGGATTTTCACAAGTGTGGATTTGCCCGCCCCGTTCTCGCCGACCAGGGCATGCACCGTCCCGGCCCGCACAGTAAAGCTTACGTCGGAAAGTGCCTGCACAGGCCCGAAGCTCTTGGATATCCCTGTCATTCGCAGCGCGATGCGGGTGCCGCCCTTCGACGCGTTTCCTTGCTGAGGGCGGCCCTGAACGGAGTCGAACGGGCCGCTGAGATTACTTTGTGCCGATGTTGTCATCTCAGTAATGCCTGAATCTCCGTAGTGTCCAGGTTCTCTTGAGTTACTAATGCAACCCCCGTATCTATACGCCTGGGCACTTCTTCGCCGTCAAGTTTGGCAATTACTGTTTTAACGCCTTCATAGCCCATCTTATAAGGATTTTGTGCCACAAGCGAATCGATAATTCCTTCCTTCAATCCGTCAATCAGCGCCTTCTCGGTGTCAAAACCAATCATCTTGATTTTGCCTGCGCGGTCCTGGCTTCGCAGTCCCTGCAGGGCCCCTACTGAAGTAGACGCATTGCACGCAAACAGCCCGTCCAGTTCGGCGTTTTTTGTCAGCATGTCTTCGGTAACCTGCAAAGCCGTCTCAACGGTATCATTGCCATACTGGGCATCCACGATTTCGATTTCGGGAAACTCGTTTTTGATGGTATCGATAAAGCCGTTTTCACGGTTCGTCGTCGATGCCGAACCGGGCACGTACTTGACGACTACAATTTTGCCTTTTTCGTTGAGAATTTTGCCCATCCGCCTGGCCGCAATTATACCTCCGACATAGTTGTCCGTTGCCGCAAAGCAGACGTATTTGTCTGTGTCGATTCCCGAGTCAATGATTACGCAGGGTATGTTTTTCTCGAATAATTCCTCTACCTTCGGCACCAGTGCCTTGCTGTCGAGCGGCGCAAGAACAACACCGGAGACCTTCTGCACGATAAAGTCCTCGATGATTTGGATTTGCTCTTCGCGGTCGGTCTCGCGTTTAGGCCCGTTCCAGATGATTTTTACTCCCGCGTCTTCGCCTGCCTTCTCCGCGCCCCTGCGGACCGATTGCCAGAAGATATGTGTAGTGGCTTTAGGGATTACCGCTATGCGGCGCTGGTTTGTTGTCTTGCCTTTATTTACAATTCCGATGCCTACAAAAACGATGGAAATTACAACGAGTGCAATGATAATTGGTAAGGCCTTTTTCATAATTATTTCTCCCTAAATTTTAGGTTTGGCGTCGAGACTCCCTGACGATATTGATTATTGACTAATGATTAATGCCATACTTCTTTCAATAATAAATAGTCAACAGTAAGTAGTCAACAAAGTATATCTGCTTTGCTGCGGATTACAAGCTGCCATTTCAAAAATAGTCGGGAAAGGAGCCGGCACTGGGTCGGAGCTTTCTGATATAAACCATTCGCGGCGTGATATCGGACTCTCTGAGATTATTTTTCACTGATGTGTTCCTTTGAGCAGTGCCTGGATATCCGGAGTCTCAAGGTTCTCTTTAGTTACTAATACAACTCCCGTATCTATCCGCCTGTCGATTTTTTTGCCGTCAAGTGTGGCGATTAGGGCTTTGACTCCTTCATAGCCCATCTTGTAAGGGTTTTGCACGACCAGCGAATCAACAGCACCCGTCTTTACGCCTTCAATCAGCAGTCCGCCGGCGTCAAAACCGACCATCTTCATTTTGCCTGCGCGTCCCTGGCTTTGCAGCGCTCGTAAGGCCCCTACTGAAGTGGACTCATTACAGGCGAACAGGCCGTCAAGCTCAGCGTTTTTCGTCAGTAAATCTTCGGTGGCCTGTAACGAGGTCTCAACAGTGTCCATCCCGTACTTGGTGTCCACGATTTCGATTTCGGGAAAGTTTTCTGCGATAGTGTTGATAAAGCCGTTCTCGCGCTTCGTTGTTGAAGCTGAACCGGGTGCGTATTTAACGACCACTATTTTTCCCTTACCATTGAGGATTTTGCCCATTCGTTCGGCTGCAATTACACCGCCTTTGTAGTTGTCCGTTGCTATGAACGAGATGTATTTATCGGTGTCGATACCCGAATCAATAATTATGCAGGGTATGTTTGCGTCAAATATCTTCTCCACCGACGGCACGAGCGCCTTGTCGTCGATCGGCGCAAGGACAATACCCGAAACTTTTTGTGTAATAAAGTCCTCAACGATTTGTATCTGCATTTCGCGGTTGCCTTCCCGCTCCGGCCCGTTCCAGAAGATTTTAGCGCCGGCTTCGGCGCCTGCTCTTTCGGCCCCCCTGCGAATCGATTCCCAGAAGATATGTGTAGTTCCTTTGGGGATTACCGCTACTCGGCGTTGGCTTCCTTGTTTACCTTTATTTGTAATCCCGATAACGATAAAGATGCCGGCGATTACAATCAATACGATGATAATTGGTAAGGTCTTTTTCATAATTTGCATACCCTGAAATTCGTTTTACCGACGCTATTGTCGAGCAATACCGATTGTTAGTAAAGTATATCTGCTCTGCTGCGGATTACAAGTCCGCAATTGAGAAACAGCAACGTTCACAAAACAAAGAAGTTATGAAAAACGCCGAAGCAGACTTGGCGGAAATCTTGGCGGAAATTATCCAAAAACACCCCGAATTGACCGAAATTGTGCAGGCTTGGCCGGACCTGCCGGAGAAGGTCAAGTCCGCTATTCTTGGAATGATAGACAGGCAGACTGAACGAGAAAAAAGCCAGTAATGGCGAAAATAGGAGCGGGGTTCCTGTGCATAATGAGACTGCTTCTTGGTTATGTTGGGGGGCAACTCTTTGCGTTTCATAGTACCTCTGCCGGTACTACGAAAGTCTGGTATTTTCCCCAACATCTCGCGCAGTTTGGCCTCTGCATAGAGCAATTCTTCTGCCAAGTCTTGTGTATCACTTAGTGCTGCTTCCTTCGCAGCGATTGGTTGTCGTGTTCAATTCGCAGGGGGCCGACTCATCAACAGGCCCGCAGCTTGCGAAAATATGTCCGTTGGATTTTCTTGGTGTTATGCTGGGGCTTACCGCCCCCCCGGGGAGGGGGCCTTCGGGGGTACTACGCAGACAATTATATATCCCGTTCCGAATGCGCGAGCAATTTTTGAGTTTGGGATAAATGGCCGGAAAACAGGAAGGAACAACTGGGTTCTCGAAGTTTTCTCTCAGAGTTGGCTGCTCAGGCACAACGACTTTCACTGCTATTAGGACACAATTTACTTGATTTTATTGCGTGCTATTTGGTATAATTAAAGTTAAGATGTTTTTTTTGTGTCAAATATCACTTTTTCGCACACATTGTTGGGGGTGCACTGTTTTTGTCTATACGGATTCTCAGAACTCGGAAGCCCCATTCCGCGTATTCTTTTCAGTGCTAAATGATAATACCAATGGAAGACCAAAATGAAGAACTTACAAGCCGAAAACACTTTGTTTTGCTATAATTCACTGACCTTAAAAGACTTGTGGAATGGAAGGCCTTATAAGAAACTGATAACAAAGGCTGGCCTGCCTGTTTCTTCGCGTTTTTTTCCAAAAAAACATCTAAAAAATCTTTTTCGTAATAGACAATATGCCAATCACGCCGTAGAATTCAGCACATATTTATTAGAATCGGCCGTGAAAGTCGTTAAGTCGGATGGTGTATTTGACGAATCGAGAAAGGACCAAAGATGGGGAAAAGAGCCGTTACGAAGAATAAAAACTCAAGGAAGAGTCCAAAAGCAAGACAACTTGTTGAAATTAGTTTAAGACCAGACGACATTACTATGACGACACCAGATAAAAAACTATATACTTTTGTTTTGAAGCCAGAGCATCGGGGTAAAATCATTGCCATAGCTAATGGCTCGAAAAAGAAGGTCATTGCTTTTGGAACACATTACAATAGTGTTGTAGCAAAAGCTAAGAAGCTGTCGAACGGCGCTTTTTCCATCATGTTTGCTCCCGAAAAAGGAGTGATATACACTCGTTAAGCAGGCCTATGCCAATCCATGATTACCATTTTACTGTCGTCGATAGAATCTCTCGACCCAAATTGTGGATTAGGGTATCTAATCCTAAAGACCGCAACAAGCGTACTCAGCCAATATTGGCGAAAGTAGACCCGGGCACTGATGTATCCCTCTTCCCATCTGATGTTGCTGATGAGATTGGCATTGATCTCACGGATGCGAAAGAAGCGAATGTAACTGGCGTAATGACAAAAGGAAACGCACGTCTGAGTAGAGCAAGGATAGAGGCCCTCGATGTAGACCACTCACTTATTACTGGGGCGACCCAAACAATCGATGTTGGTTTCATTGAGGGTGGCCTCTTATTTCTTCTTGGGGCAGACTTTCTAAAGTCGTTTGTTCTTACTATTGATTACCCAAACGAAGTTTTTTCACTCACGCGCCCATAAAAAAAGAGTTGATGCCCATTTCAAATATGATAAACCCATTTATCTGTATGCCTCTCTGAATGAATCGGTAATTCTCGCCCATTTTTTGAACTATGGGCACATGGTGTCGGTTCTATTCTTACAAATATTCCCTAAGTAACTGTAAGCAATTCAAAGGTTTGATTATAGGTTTATACGACTGTTTTTTAAGTGGGGCTGATATTTTGGCAATTTCTATACTTGTTAATCCAAAAGCAGTGCCATAAATTTTTTGACTTTCTAATATATTAGGAATTTGTAAAATTTCTAAATTCTCTTTTGCAAAACCGAAACCAAGGAAGAATATTCTCTGTGCTTTTTGAATTAATTTACGGGCCTCTTCTACTTCAGAAGTATGTTCGGCCTCATAAATTATTTTTAGGTGGCTGGCGAATCGTGGCCAAACACTATTGGGGTCTTTTCCATAAGGTAGATTCGGCGACCCCTGCCATTCTAATGGGCCGATTTGTCCGTAAACATGAATAAGCCTCCGCTTGTTAAGTTGCTCTATAATCTCTTTATACGTATTACTGTAAACGTCATAAAAGGCATATGTTAGGCTTTCATATAAAAATTGGTCTAACGACCTGTCATAGTTAAATGTGATGAAATCAACCTCATTTTCGGAAAAGTGCTTGTAGTCATCTGGTTGAGTAAATTCATCTGTCATCCTTTGCCATAAATATGAATACCAGTCTTGGTCATGATGCGGAGCTTTTTCTCTTAAATCGCCCTTATGTTCACCATTGAGTATCATAGATGATATGGCTTGTTTCCCTATCTGTGTGAATATTGGATTTTTCACTAACCACACGTCAATAGAGCGGTCACTTGATTTGAAGAATGCTTTGGTAAATTCTTGTAAATGTTCGCGCTGTTCCTTTCGTCTCCATTCATTTCTTTCCCTGCCTTCAAGCAGTTTTTCGAAGTAGGGAGCGAACTCAAAACATATTTGCTTTCGCAATTCCTTTGCAAGTGGTAGTCCATAAGGATAACTTGCTCCTGCCCCCAAAACCAGCACTGTTTTAGTCTTTATCATAAGTAGAAGATTATAGCTATAGACTATGAGGCCGTCCATATCGAATTTGGTCATTCTACGAGCGTAAAAAACCTCTGAGAGCTACGCTGGGAGATTCTGAGAGTTGGCTTAATAGCGTTTTCTCACCATGACCACAGCCGTGCTCGCTCTCGGCGGCTTGGTCATCCTCCACCTCCATTATAACCGAAGCCTTTAGAAAAGCGTAAGATTCAATGAGTTTTTACGGGAAGGCTGAATAAATCGGCTATCTCTTTTTCGTTGCTAATTTACTCAGGAATGAACAATCTCATTACCTGTTTGAGTTTTTTTAAAACAAAATATTTTGTCCTGTTGACAAACCTCAGCTTTCTTTCTACCATAAGTGCCCAGTTGGATTTACACTGTTGCATAAATCCTGTCGCGATTGGTTTTTTCCTAAATTTTAGCGGAAATGTACGGCTTACCCGGCAAAAATACTGCCGGCGTGAAGGTTTAGACGAGAGTGAAAATTTTAGCTTGTATCCCTGCTCGTTACGGTTCGACCAGATTCGCCGGCAAGGTTCTCGCCAAAGATACAGGCAAATTCCTTATCCAGCATACCTACGAACGGGCCTGCGCCGCTTCGCTGCCGGAGAAGGTAATAATAGCAGCCGACGATGAGAGGGTTATCGCCGCTGCCGGTACATTTGGGGCCGAATGTGTTTTGACCTCAGCCGAGCACAAAAGCGGCACCGACCGCATCGCTGAAGCTGTTAAGGACATTGACGTCGAGATTGTGGTAAACCTGCAGGCCGATGAGCCGGAGATTGACCCGGAGAGTATTGATTATTTGGCCGAGCTTTTATTGAAAAATCCCGATTACCAGATGGCTACACTTGCTGCTGATTTCCAAAATCCTGAGCAGATTGCCAATCCAGATATCGTAAAGGTCATAACTGATTGCTCTGGCCGTGCGATTTATTTTTCGCGTGCTCCCATTCCGTACGACAGAGAAGAATCCGGCGTAGGCCAGTTGCAGCAGTATTTGCGGCACATTGGGATTTACGCTTATCGCAAGCAATTTTTGCTGAAGATTACCGCTTTACCGCAAACGAAACTGGAAAAAATCGAAAAACTCGAGCAGTTGCGGGCAGTTGAGAACGGCTTTCCAATATTAGTCGGCAAAGTTAAGCACGTATGCGAAGGCATAGATACACCACAGCAGTACGCGGAGTTTGTCAGAAGATATAAGACAAGAAATTCAAAAAATAAAATGTAAAAATCTAAATGTCGTATCAAAGTGCAAAACGTCATAAAATTTAAAGAAAAATGTTAAAATGTGCTGTCCAAAATGCGGAACAGAAAATCCGGATGACGCCAAGTCGTGTAGTTCATGTGGTCATGCGTTAACAAACAGTCCAGCTACAAAGGCAACTCCACACCCTAAGCGAAGCAAGATGGCTGTCAGCTCATTCTTACTGGGAATACTCGGCTCATTATTCTCTGTCCTCATACTCATGCAGCCTAAAATGCCTGGTTCTACGGTACACACAATCCTACATCTATTGTTTTCTTTTCTGGGAGGAATAGCGATAATTCTTGGTATCGTCGGCCTGGTAATAATTGTAAGAAGCCGCGGACAGATGAAGGGCAGAGGCCTTGCCATCGCAGGGATCGCTGTTCCTGCCGTAATGCTTTTCGTGCTCCTTAGGTGGCCCCCCGTTTGGCGTTCCCCTCCACGCTTTACTCAGAAAAATAAGTTCCACAGCATCAATGTCGCTTTGGAGCTTTTCCGGGCAGAGTTCGATGGCTTTCCACCTTCTGATGCACTTGATCCAATCGGCCTGCAATACTGCGGCGCAATGAAGCTCGCCGAAGCTTTAATGGGCCAAGATTTATTAGGCTTTCACCCGGATTCGCGTTTCAGAATTGATGGTACGGATGGTGTTCCTCCTCCTTTGGGGCCTAAGACACTATATGTTCCCGCAACTGAACAAGAAAGAAAAGACTATGTATATTTACCTCTGGAAAACGCCAATGCATATAAGTTGCAGGATTTGTATGCGAACACCGCAGGTTTTAAGAAAGATAGTATTGTCTTGTGTGACGTATATACGCGCGTAAGGCACCGGGGTACCGGAAAAAGAGCTGGTATGCCCGTACTGTACTACAAGGCAGATACATCAAAAACAGCACATAATCTCAATAATCCCGATGATCCAGATAATATTTACAACTACAGGGATAATCACGAGTTGCTCGGACTTGGTGTGCCATGGGACCCTAACGAGAAGCACCCGCTTTTTACCAACCCGAAAATATTTTATGAAATGACTAAAAACAGATATATCAGGACACAAAGCATACCTCACAATGCAGATTCTTTTATTCTGATTTCAGCAGGCTATGATGGATTGTACGGAACAAAGGATGATATCGTCAACTTCGCCGAATAATAAAAAGGCAGAAAGAAAAAGGCAGTTATTATGGTTGACAGTAGAAACTTATTGGAGAAGGTCAGTGATATTTCGACTGAGAGTGAATTTTTCGTGCCCATACCACCCGGTTATAAAAAAGGAAGGACCCGCTACTGCTTTGTTATGGGCACTGTGATGAGCGGTCTGGGTAAGGGCATATTTTCTTCTTGTCTTGCCAAGCTGATGCAGGATAAGGGGCTAACAGTTGCTCCGATTAAGCTCGAAGGCTATTTGAACATAGATTCCGGGACGCTGAATCCATTTCGGCATGGCGAAGTGTTTGTGCTTGACGATGGTATGGAATGTGATATGGATTTGGGTACCTATGAGAGAATACTTGACCAGGATTTAACCAGAGCAAATTTTGCGACAAGCGGCCAGATATTCAGCTCGATTCTGCACAAGGAACGCCACGGCGACTATCTCGGCAGAGATGTCCAGATGATTCCGCACGTTACCGGCGAGGTCAAACTGAAACTTCGTCGGCTGGCAGCCGAAACCGATGCCGACATCGTATTTGTCGAGATTGGCGGCACGGTCGGCGACCTGGAGAATGCCTACTATATTGAAGCGATGCGAGAGCTGGCCTACGAAGAAGGCCCGAATAGCTGCTGCTTCATGGCCCTGACCTATATACTGGAACCGAAAATCTTGGGTGAGCAAAAGTCCAAGGCCGCACAATTGGGAATAAAGCAGCTTATGCAATGCGGTGTTCAGCCGGATATCATCGCCTGCAGGGCGGCCAACCCTGTTAGCGAAAAAGTCCGGCAAAAAATAAGCGTTTACAGTAATGTCCCCTTTGAAAGGATATTCGATATGCCGGATTCGGCCAGTATCTATATGATACCGGCTATGCTCAGAGATGCCGGCTTAGATTTTAAGGTCGCCAGGCTGCTCAATATCGAGGACAGAATCGATCTGAGGCACGAACGCAAGGCCTGGGCCCGGTGGTGCGACTTCACCGATAAAATCGGCTCCGCTAATCATCAAGTAACCATCGGCATCACCGGCAAATATACGTCCGTCCGCGACAGCTACGCCTCGATAATCAATGCGCTTGAGCATGCAGGCATCGCGCTGGCTTCTGAGACAGAAATAAAATGGATTGAAACAACCACTATTACTGATGGAAACGTAGCTGAGAATCTTAAGGACGTTGACGGTATTATTGTCCCCGGCGGGTTCGGTACCCGCGGTGCGGAGGGGAAAATAGCCTGCGCGAAATATGCCAGAGAGAATAATCTACCCTTTCTGGGACTATGCTTTGGTTTTCAAATGGCTGTTATAGAATTTGCCCGGAATGTGTGCGGCCTGACAGAAGCCAACAGCACTGAGATTGACCCGGATTGTACCGGGCCGGTAATCGATATATTGCCGGAGCAGAAAAAAATAGAAGGGCTGGGCGGAAATATGCGCCTCGGCGGAAGGGATATAGAACTAAAGGCCCGGACGCTGGCGTGGAAGCTTTTTGGCAAGAAAGATTCGGTTAGAATGCGCTTCAGACATCGTTACGAGGTTGACCCTCGCTATATTGAAGTGCTGGAAAAGGCCGGCCTGTTATTTTCCGGCAAAGCACCGAATCAGCCGATTATGCAAATCCTGGAGCTCCCGTCCCATCCATTCTTCATAGGCACCCAGGCGCATCCGTGCCTGACCTCTCGACCTTTGAACCCTCAACCTATGTTTGTGGGGCTCGTTGCAGCGGCAGTGCAAAGACATTACCCCGACGAAAAATTAGCCGACCCTGTACAGGCTTCTCGAAAGGTGTGCGGTTAAGCTATTTAGGTGGCGGTTACAGGGGTATAGCTTTTGCCTTCCTATGGTTTCTCGTGTTCTGTTTATTGTTTCTCTATTTGTGCCTTGAGAGTTTCAATTTCCTCGTGCAGTTTTGCGTTTTCCTCAAAAATGGGTCCTAAGATGTCCTTCATATAGTCTTCGACCCCTTTGCTTGACAGCTTTTCCAGGTTCTTTTTTTCGCGTTCACATTTGCCGAGCAGTTCATTTTGCCTTTTGATTTCCTTGGCGTGTGTCTTTTTCAGTTCTTCAATTTGCTGTTTAAGCTGCCTGTTCTCAATGGCTATGAGTCTGCTCCGTTTGGCATCTGATGTTGTATTCGATGAGTTTTTCTCTTCTTCTTCACAGCCTGCGAACAACATAATAACGAAGACGAAACCAACTGCTACAACAAGCATTTTTGGGACTGATTCTTTCATTTTGTTATCCTTTCGAGTCTAACTACATTTCCCAAATTTGCTCCTACTATACCAATACTTCTCGTACTGTCAATATCCCGGTCTATTCAAAAAGCACTTTAAATTTTTCCTTATCATCCGCCCAAGGTGGCTATGACCCGGATGTCCGAGACGGTCCTGCCCGGGTTTTCTACAAGGACCTTAATAAAGCCGACTTTCGGTTCCAATTCAACGGTCTTTCTTGCCGTCCGGCCCGGCTTAAAATCGTTGTCGAAGCTGTATAAATCGGTGGTGTCGTATTTCAGCCCGTCGCAACTGCCCCTGACGTGGATTCGTATCGGTTTTTCGGCGTCGCCGGTGCCATAGGTGCACTCTGCTGTCAGTGCCAGCCGTGTGATGTGGCCTAAACTAATCGGCGGCGAACTGTCCAACCTTGTGGTTTTGCCGATGCCGAGAGATTCGATGTTCAGCACCGGCATATCAAGGCTGAAAGGTCTTTGGGTAACCAACACCTGAACACCTAAATCTTCAGTCCAGGGAAAGCTTTTGCTACCAAGTTTTTCATAGCGCAGCGTGTGATACAGGTAGATAAACGGAGGCTCGATGATGGCGTGCACCTCGGCGAAAGCGGCCGCATTGGGATTGGCCTGTCGCACGGCAACCGGATTCCGTAGATACTTTATAAAGTTATAGCCGTCAAGACTGTAGGCATACCCGATACTTTCGAGCCGGGGGCCGTACAGATGGGTCCCTCCGTAGAACATGTGGAAGACTCCGGCGTGATATAAAACTTCCGCTTCGGAGATACCGCCGTCGTCCCAGTCGCCAAAATCGCCTTTTTCCATAAGGGGATTGTCCTTGTATTTGGTGTACGGTCCCTGGGGCCTCTCTGCTACCGCCAGTGCAAGCGGGCTGTAATCACCCTTATACCCTGTCCAGCTTATCGGATGTGCATTATAAAGGTGATACTTTCCGCGGGTCCTGAGCACGCCGCCCACGTATCCGAAATTTTCCAGGATAGGGTTGTCCCCGTATTTTTTCCACGGCCCCAACGGATGGGTGGCGGCAGCCAGACCGATGCTCCATTTTCGATGCTGCGGCTTGCTGCCATACCCGGAATACCACATGTAGTATTTTTTCGGCCCGTCTTTAAGAATCATTGCACAGGCAACATACCTGTCATCCCAGCTTCCCTTTGGGCCGAGGTCTAAAACAGGTTTGTCGCCGTGTTTCTTGAAAGGCCCTAAAGGATGCGTGGAGCTGGCCACGCCGAGGCGATACCCCTTACCCGCTCCGGTAGCGTGATAATAGAAATAATAGGTATCGACATCCTTAAAGGCGTCCGCCGCCTCAGTAACACCATCATCCCACGCGCCGTCTGGGCCGGGCGTGATAATGGGGTTGGGGCCCGGAATCTGGATGAATACTCCGTTTTCAATAAAGTCGTTTCGTTTTACATTTTTTTTGTAACGCGGCTTTTTTCCCTGTTCAATCGCTGTGCTGTGCTCGGCTTTTTCTTTTTGCTGCCTGTTTTCAGCAGCTATCTGCTTTTGGCAGCCTGCAATTACCATAGTAACAACAACTGCTAAAATAAATGCTGTCTGGACCGGTCTTTTCATTTTACTGCCCTTTCTAATTGGTTCGCTTTGCCAAGAGCGATAATACGATATACCACCTGTACGGGCGGTTCGCGAACCGCCCCTACTCAAACAATACCTTCAATTTTTCCTTATCAGCCGTCTCGATTTGGCTCTGGTCCGTCCACACGGCTAAGTCCAGGCTTTTTCTGCAGTGACAATCCTCGCGAACAAGTACGCGTCCGCTTGTCAAAACAGCCTTTATAAGCTCGAGACAATTGTTTGTCGCCGTTTGCAGATTTGCGATGATTTCTTTCAGTAGGGGCGGTTCGCGAACCGCCCGTACTTTGTCTTTACCCAGCCCCTGATAGGGGCGGGGTTTATCTGCCTCGTGCGGACGCCAGCAGTCATAATCGCTGGCTAATGCAATCAGCCCGTAGCAGATTTGTGCCTCTCTGGCGAGCTTGGCTTCCGGCATAGCGGTCATACCAATCAAATCGCCGCCCCAGGCCCGGTGCATAAGCGATTCAGCCCGCGTGGAAAATTGTGGTCCTTCCATACATAGGTATGTGCCCTCTGGATGTGTCTTGATATCGACATCTTTAGCGGTATCGGCAATGAGCTTCCGGAGTCGTCCGCAGACCGGCTCAGCCATTTCGCAGTGCACGGCGCCGTATCCTCCGAAAAAGCTGTTTGTTCGTTTGAATGTCTTATCGATAAACTGGTCAACGATGACCAGGTCGCCGGGTGCGATTTCCTCGCGAAGCGAACCTACCGCAGCACTGCCTATCACCGTATGCACTCCGAGCTTTTTCAGGGCAAAAATATTGGCTGCAAACGGGACCTCGCTCGGCGAAAGTTTATGCCCTTTGCCGTGCCGATTCAAGAACGCTATTTGCTTTTTGCCTATTTTGCCGATGCAAATAGCTGTGCTCGGCTTGCCGAACGGCGTTTCAATATCGTGGAATTTCGCATCCACTAAATGCTCAGCCAGCGCATCACCCAGCCCCGTGCCGCCTATTATACCAACTAATTCTTCTGCCATTTTTTTTGTCATTCCTGCGAAGTCGAAGATCCGGCTTTAGACGGAGCAGGAATCCATTTATAAAGTTTCCCATCCCCGCGAAGGCAGGGAAAACTGGCTGTTATTTTATAGGGCTGCAGTTATATTTACAAGATAGAAAACTGTTGATTCAGTTTCCGTTATACCAAATTACTTTATGCAAAAGTAGGCTTTAGCTATGACAAAGTAAGTGTGATATGCCATATATGAAGTTTAATCTATCGTAGATAAAGCGTTATCCGTAATAAATAAGGCTTAATATGTCGCAGATGAACGGTGTTCTGCCACAGATGAAGCGTTATCTGCCATAAATGAAGCATGAGTTGTAACATATTAAGCGTGATATGTCGCAAATGAAGCTTTACCTGTCGCATATAACACTTCACCTACCCTTTATTGCGCTTCATCTGCCTCAGTCAGGTCGCGCTTACTTTGCCTCGGAGTAAGCCGACTTTGTCGCATATCACGCCGACTTTGCCACGGAGGAAGCTTACTTTGCCACGATGTAGACTTACAATGCCTCAATGTAAGCTTACAATGCCACGATGTAAGCGTACAACATCATATTGTAAACGTGCAATACTTGATTTTTGAGCCAAAAAGCAACTTTTGACACAAATGAACACGATTTTTTGGTTTAATTATTTTGGGGCTTACTATAACAGCCCTACTATGAACGTATGTTTTGCGCCCATAACTTCACGAGCGTTTTCTTCTCAACATCACCGCACCCAAGCCGAGCAGTAAAAGAAAATCAAAAACAGGTAAACGGGCACGGTTTATTGAAGAAAAAATTACGGATTTTTTCGACAGCCCCAACGTCCCCTATTTATTTCTTCGACATCTAACTCTCTTTGCCTCATACTCAGAAGTAGGCAATTTTTTATAATCATATTTGAGATGTTCCGGTCCTATGCTAATTCTATTATCTAAAACTTTTATCAATGGTGAAATTGGTACACGTATCAGTGGTGTAATATTGCTATTATTTCCAGCAGACAGTCTTTTTATTCCTTCGCTTCTTTCCACAATCAGCTTATCCCAACTGGTGTCCTCAGGTTGCTTATTGTTCTCTGTATCTTTAATCATCGTTTCCCAAGTTTTAGAATCTAAGAATTTGAATATCTCCGAATTTGGCGTATCAAGCACCCAAAGTTTTCTTACTTCCTCCATCCAATATTCATATTCCGCAAGGCACCAAAAGAAATCAGGAGTACCTATCTTTTCCTCTAATTTATTATAGAGCGGCTGTAGTACGACCCACGTTTCTTTCCATGTTTGGGATGTCTTGGAAGGATCACGTTTTTCCTTGGTGATATCCCAATCAGGAAGTTGCCATGTGTATAATGTAATTAAATCTTGGGGCACAGCACTTATTTCCGGGATTGTTATTGGTATATCAGATTAAAAAGTTTGTTTGCCTGTTCAGCGTCCAAGGTTTTTAAGATTTTGTATTCTTCAAGGGCTGAACCCTTGTCGCCAGATATGAAATAAGTAAGGCCAAGACCAAAGTGTGCCTTGGCATCGTCCGGCTTGATTCTGATGGCATGCTTAAAGGATTCTATCGCCTCCTGATAGCGGCCAAGGCTGTGGTAGGCAGCGCCAAGACCAAAGTGTGCATCGGCATAATCCGGCTTGATTCTGATGGCCTGCTTACATGCTTCTATCGAATCCTGATAGCGGCCAAGGCTGCCATAGGTAACACCAAGACTATAGTGTACCTCGGCATCGTCCGGCTTGAATCTTATTGCCTGCTTATAGGCTTCTACCGCATCCTGATAGCGGCCAAGTTTGCTGTAGGTATTGCCAAGACCAAAGTGTGCGATGGCAAAATCCGGCTTGATTCTGATGGCCTGCTTAAAGGATTCTATTGCATCCTGATAGCGACCAAGGCTGTGGTATATAAGGCCAAGCATACCGTGCGCCTCGGCATAATCCGACTTGAATCTTATTGCTTGCTTATGGGCTTCTATCGCTTCCTGATAGCGGATAAGTTCGCCGTAGGCAAAGCCAAGACCAAGGTGTGCATCGGCATAATCCGGCTTGATTCTGATTGCCTGCTTATAGGCTTTTATCGCATCTTGATAGCGGCCAAGTGTGCCGTAGGTATTGCCAAGATTATAGTGTGCCTTGGCATCATTCGGATTGAAGACGAGAACAAATTTATTAAGGGCTAACAGAAGACTTAGCTTTTTCATTCTCTCGGTCTCCAAAAAACTCTAGAAGTAATTTCATTCTGCATCGTGACGCTATTTCCTTACAGATTTATTTTACACATAACAATGATTATACAGTTTTATACGCCTGTGGCGTACTGTATAAAACGTCAAAACCTGTCCCCGCATGCCCTCTGGCAGGAGACAACTGTTTCTGCCATTATAAGAAGTTCCCACTGCTTGGCCGATCAATATTAAATCATAACTCTGAAATATTAAACACAAAACCCCATTTTTGTACAACCATTTTAAGAGCAATTTTCTTAGGCGTTTGGCTTTACAAAGAAAACCCAAGGCAAGATAGCTTCGAATACTGATCTTGTCTCTTTTCCTTACTTTTTTCACGTTGAATCGCTTCGGATTCTCTCCGGAATTTCTCAAGCTCAGAATGAGCACAGATCCCGCACCAATTTTGTTTTTTAAATTTGGTGCGTGGACAATCTCCGAAATCCCTGTTCCATGAGCACTTGTCCGCCTCCAGCGGATCCGGCACGCTATACCCCCCGTTCCCCTGATAAACTTTTTCTCTCCGCATCTAATAAAAGTCCAATATTTTTAATTATTTACTTTACATCTAACATTTCCTATCGTATAATATTTATCAAACTAAATATGGTTCTATTGATACACGCAAAAAAAAAGCTTTATTTGGCAAGATAGGCAAAGTTTTGAATTTGGGTCATTTAGATTTTGATATTGTTTCGAATTTCGTGCTTCGTATTTCGTATTTTGCCAGCCTTGGCATCTTTACACTTGTAGAGAGAGCTTTACAAATCAGACCTTTTATGCAAAACAAACCCAATTTGCCGAAAGCCCAAATGAACTTAAGTACTGTTTTAACAAAGAACTACGAACAAATAACTATGAACAATGAACTAAAAAACAAACCCAATACAAAGCCAATCAAAGCCAATACAAAGCCAATTATAGCCAATAAAATGCCAAAACAAACCCAATACAAAGCCAAACAAAGCCAATTTCAAAGGCAAAAAATGCTGCTCTCCACCTTTTTGCTGCGGGATGTCGGTTAAAGATTATACTTGAAATGTAACCTATAATATGGTAAAATAATGACTTACAGTAAAGAACATAACAAGTCAGATGTGCTTATGGGGCGGGTGGTGAAGAAAAACTTTCCAAGGCTATTAGCAGCTTTTTTGCTCTTGTGCTTTGCCGAAGTCGGGTTTGCCGGTTCGGCTATACACGAAGCCGGATTTAGAACTAACAGGCGACCGAAGTGGGTCCCGAATGAAATCATCGTAAAATTCAAAAAAGGCCTTTCCCAAGACCACATCAGCCGGGTAAATCGACGGCACGGAACTTCTGTATTATACACGAGTCCCTTTGCCGGCTTCAAAAGGATTAAGGTCCCGCCGCCAAAAACACCCAAACAAGTTGTCGAACTCTATAATCGCGAACCTGACGTGGAGTACGCCGAATTAAACTATTACGCTTACGCCTTTTTTGTCCCTGATGACCCTTACTATTACTTGCAGTGGCACCTGTATGAAACTTACGCCGGAATAAATATCGAGCCGGCCTGGGACATCACAACCGGAGACCCTAATGTCATCATCGCCGTGCTGGATACAGGCGTGGCTTACGAAAATTTTAGAGGTTTCCAACGGGCCCCTGATTTGGCCAATACCCGTTTTGTACCCGGCTACAATTTTATTAGAAACAATGCGCATGCCAATGACGATGACGGACACGGCACCCATATCACCGGCACTATTGCTCAGAGTACAAACAACGGTCTCGACGTCGCAGGCATAGCTTTTAACTGCTCCATTATGCCGGTCAAGGTCCTGAGCCGGCGCGGCGAAGCACCATATACCACTATTGCCGATGGGATATATTTCGCCGCTGACAACGGCGCCGATGTAATCAACCTCAGCTTAGGAGGCCCATCCCATTCCGTGACTTTAAGAGATGCAGTTGCTTACGCTTATGGAAAAGGTGTAACCATTGTCTGTGCCGCAGGAAATGAGTATGAAGAAGGAAATCCAACTATGTATCCGGCTGCCTACGATGACTTTTGCATCGCAGTGGGTGCCACCAGATATGACCAGACCAGGGCGTACTATTCCACTACCGGCAGCTATTTGGACCTGACTGCACCGGGAGGAGATTTGAATGTGGACCAAAACGGAGACGGCTACTACGACGGCATCCTCCAGCAAACTTTCGGCTCCAGCCCAAGAGACTGGGACTACTTGTGGTTTTATCAGGGCACTTCTATGGCTGCTCCCCACGTAAGCGGGATCGCAGCTTTGTTAATATCTACAGGAGTAACCGGCCCGGATGCCATCAGGGAAGCGCTGCAGAACTCCGCAAGAGACTTAGGCCCGGACGGATGGGATGAAGAGTACGGCTGGGGACTCGTTGATGCTTACGCAGCTTTGAACTATTATCACATTCCGGGTGACTTTAACTACGACGGCTCGGTCGATTTTGACGACTTGAAGAAACTGGCAAGCTGCTGGCTCGGCAATGAACCATTGGTGGATATTGCTCCTGCTGCTGGTGACGGCATCATTAACTTCCTGGATTTCGCAGGATTTGCTGAAAGCTGGGGCCGATACAGATAATTCCTTTCTCAATTTGTTACGAGGCTTCAGGATAAGCGCAGAGAGCACAGAGAAAGCCGGAGTTGTACCCGGATTTGCCAAAATCAAATAGAACGGAGATGCCATCAAGTCTTGCAGATAGTGCATCGACTTAAAACTTTGCTTTAAGGCAATGTAACGCGGTTTTCTGACCTCTGTTGCGATTGCGAAAAAGGGTGGCAAACATCCCAGTTTAAGGGGAAAAAGCATTGACTCAGCGGTATTATATATGTTAGAATTATTATAGTTTGCGCAAACGATAATTGCGATTTTAAGGCCTACAAGATACAACCGCATTCGGCCGGCCTAAAACATTTGTGAGGAAGGAAATAGAAAATGCTCAGATATGCAAAAATCTCGCTGTTTGTCTTGTTGTTAACC
>Ga0114922_10000338_pt1 | contig 45467 bp, 45 predicted proteins | sample AartaG_FD_100975 | JGI IMG/M metagenome (GOLD analysis project Ga0114922, IMG submission 100975) | Deep subsurface microbial communities from Aarhus Bay to uncover new lineages of life (NeLLi) - Aarhus_00045 metaG | ecosystem: Environmental > Aquatic > Marine > Oceanic > Sediment | place... | reverse complement strand
TGAATACTTCCCGAAGCGGATCAAGCAGTATGAAGATCTTCTAACCAAGAATCCGATTTATACCCATCGAACGAAAGGAATCGGCGCCATCTCCAGCGAAGAGGCGCTTAAGTGGGGGCTGACAGGGCCTCAATTGCGAGCGACGGGGTTGGCGTGGGATTTGAGAAAATCGAACCCCTATAGCGGATATGAGCGCTATGATTTTGATATCCCCGTCGGGGTAAATGGAGATACATACGACCGGTATACCGTCCGTATCGGTGAGATGCGCCAATCCCTGCGGATTGTCGAACAGGCTCTGGATACGCTTCCAGGTGGACCAGTTCGCAGTGACAATCGCAAGTTCGTGCCTCCGCCGCGGTCCGAATTAGACCACAGCATGGAAGCTGTTATCCATCATTTCAAACTGTGGACGGAGGGCTTTCCCGCTCCTAAAGGATCTGTTTACGTCGCCATAGAATCTGCGCGCGGGAAATTGGGGTGCTATTTGGAAGGTGACGGTGGACCAAAGCCCTACCGAGTGCATTTCCGAACGCCAAGTTTCGCGACCCTGCAAACACTTCCCATGCTCTGCAAGGATCACCTTGTTGCAGATGTCGTTGCGATCATCAGCAGCCTCGACCCGGTGTTAGGAGATTCAGATCGGTAAAAAGTGATTCAAAACGAATGGCTCAACTATCCTTCCTGCACGTCTGAAAGCGTGCAATTGGCTTGATAGGTTAGAGGAGCCGATACCATGAGTGCAGTTATTGCTGATTAGGAGCTCATGCCTTGCTGGTAAATAAGTACCCAAAAGAGATCGATCGAATTCTTGACAAATTCCCGCCAGAGCGGAAGCGCGCAGCGGCGCTACCATTACTCTACCTTGCTCAGCGGGAATATGGTCACGTTTCAAAAGAAGCGATTCGAGAAGTTGCCGGTATCTTGGATGTCGATCCAACACAGGTCGGGGGCTTGGTTGGCTTTTATACACTGCTTCATGACAAACCCGGTGGGAAATACCGCCTGCAGGTTTGTACAGATCTCCCTTGTGCATTGCGCGGCGCGGAGGAATTCGCCGAGGAGTTATGCGATAACCTGCGGATTAAAATGGGTGAGACGACCGAAGATGGTTTAATCACGGTCGAAGAAGTCAAGTGTCTGGCGGGTTGTGACAAAGCGCCGATGTTTCAACTTCAAGCGCCGGATGGAATCCATTACTTTGAAAACCAGGATATCGAATCGGCTATGGAACTAATCGAGGAGCTTCGACAGAGGGATGACGATGCCTGAACACATCTTGTTGCGGCATCGGGACATCCCCGAAATAGCCGATCTCGACGTATATCTGAAGCACGGTGGATTTAAAGCATTCGAAGACGTCGTTAAAAACCAAACCCCTGAACAAGTAATTGATACTGTAAAAGCAGCAAATTTGCGCGGACGCGGCGGCGCCGGATTCCCGGCGGGGGTCAAGTGGAGTTTCCTCACTCCCGGTGTTTTCCCTCGCTATGTCGTTGCCAATGCGGATGAGTCAGAACCCGGAACGTTTAAAGACCGCGAGATCATGGAGGGCAATCCCTACCAATTTCTTGAGGGCGTCGCCATTTGCTCGTATGCCGCGCAAGCCAATACTGCTTATGTTTACTGCCGAGGAGAATTTTGGGACCTGGCGCATGAACTTGAGGGTAAGATTGAAGCTCTTTATGGACGTGGACTTCTGGGCGAAGGTATTTTCGATTCGGACTACAGTTTAAGAATCTATGTCCACCTAGGCGCTGGCGCTTATATCTGTGGAGAAGAGACCGCGCTGCTCTCATCCATGGAAGGGAACATCGGACAGCCGCGGTTGCGACCGCCGTTCCCTGCCGCTGAGGGACTCTTTGCAAAACCCACAGTGATAAATAACGTTGAGACTCTAACGAACCTGCCCCCAATTATCAATAACGGGGTGGAGTGGTACCGCTCAATCGGTACGGAGAAGAGCACCGGACCCAAAATCTTTTCCCTTTCGGGTCATGTGGAACGTCCGGGCAATTATGAACTCCCATTGGGGACGACTTTCCGTGAACTCATATTCGAACACGGTGGTGGGATTCGCGACGGGAAGGCGATCAAAGGGATTTTGCCAGCAGGCGCATCCGCACCACTTCTGCCAGCAACGGATGAGGTCTTGGACACACCGATGGATTATGAATCCGTGCCGAAGGTGGGATCACAGCTTGGCTCAGCCTCGGTCATTGTGCTTGACGAGACGGTTGATATTGCCTGGATGGCATACAAAACGACCAGCTTCTTTAAGCATGAATCATGTGGAAAGTGCACCCCCTGTCGAGAGGGCACATACTGGATGTACCACATACTGAACCGGATTCAGAACGGCAATGCAGAATCCGAAGATATCGATCTTTTAAAACGAGTCGCCCTTGGAATCCAGGGGAAGTGTTTTTGTGCACTGGGTGAATTTTCAATCACACCAGTTATTGCTGGTATTGAGCATTTCAGGAGCGATTTCGAAGCCCTCATCGGGGATGGGAAATGAGCGGAGAGCTGGTACGTCTGAAGATCGACGGTATTGATGTTCGTGTCCCAAAGGGCACGCTGGTTGTCAATGCTGCAAAGCAGGCAGGGATCACCATCCCGGTCTTTTGCCATCACCCAAAAATTGAATCAGTCGGCATGTGCCGGATGTGCCTGGTTGAAATTGGGACCCCAAAGCGTGATCGCAGCACCGGCGAGAATATATTGGACGAAAGCGGCCAACCTCAGATTGAATTCTGGCCGAAGCTGGAGACCTCCTGCACGATGCCTGTAAGCGAGGGGATGGTTGTAAAGGTTTCAAGCGAAAAAGCGATCGAAGGTCGTAAGCAAATCCTTGAGTTTTTACTCACTTCCCACCCACTCGATTGTCCGATTTGTGACAAGGGCGGCGAGTGTTCCCTGCAAGAATTGGCGATGGGGCACGGCTCCGGAGAGAGTCGGTTCCTCCTTGAAGATAAAAAGCACCTGGATAAGCATGTTCATCTAGGTGATTTGATCGTTCTCGATAGGGAACGCTGCGTCCAGTGTGCGCGCTGTATACGCTATCAGGAGGAAATTGCCGGCGATCCAGTTTTGGCTTTCGCTGAGCGAGGTCGCAACATTGAGATCGTCACGTTCTCCGACCCTGGTTTTGACTCCTATTTTTCGGGGAATACTACAGACATTTGCCCGGTCGGTGCGCTAACGACTGCAGATTTTCGCTTCGGTGCACGATCCTGGGAAATGGACGCTACCGCTTCGATCTGCACGCATTGCCCGGTAGGATGTAATTTGATGTTAAACACTCGCCGGGAGGCGAGCGCGAATGGTCGGCAGGTGATTAAGCGCGTCATGCCGCGCCAGAATGAACGGGTTAACGAGATCTGGATATGCGATAAGGGGCGCTTTGTACACCACTTTGCGACCAGTGATGAACGGATAACCAAACCGCTTGTCCGAACAGACGGAAAACTTGTAAAAACGAGCTGGAAAAAGGCGCTTGGACGCGCCGCAGAGGGGTTGAAAGCGGCGGGTGAAGATGTTGTAGGGCTCGCCAGCGGACGAGTATCAAACGAGGATCTTTTCAATTTCAACGCGCTCTTGAAATCGGTTGGTGGACGGGCGATTCTCTCTGATCCACAAGCAGGCGGGGAGTTAGTCCAGCAGGTCGGTGTCGGTCAGGGTTCGGATCTGGGTGCACTGGGCGCAGGGGATGCCGTTCTTGTCATCGCCTCTGATCTGCATGAGGAAGCTCCCATCTGGTGGCAGCGGGTTATCGGCGCGGCAACACGAGGTGCCGAATTGGTCGTCGCCAATGCTCGTGCGACGCGCCTGGACGATTACGCTGGACATATAGTGCGCTATCGCTATCAAGAAGCAGCGCGCGCGGGTTTGGGTTTGCTTCATGCAATTACAGGCGCCAAGGATCTATCGAAATTCTCCGGCGATGAACCGCTGAAATCGGCGGCAAAGGTGCTGGCGGAAGCCGAGAACCTGGTGATTTTCTGTGGTGTGGAAGGTTTAACCTACGCTGAATCGAAATCTCTCACTAAGGCCTGTGCGGCCATACTCGTTGCAACGAAAAACGTGGGGAGAGCGCAAAACGGATTGATAGTTGTCTGGCCAAAGAGCAATACACAGGGCGCGTGGGATATGGGGTTGCGACCCGCGGAGGAAGGTTTGGAAAATGAACTCGCTTCCGCAAAGGCAGTGTATGTCATGGCGGCTGACCCCATCGGTGATGATCCGAGCCTTGCCGATTCCCTTGATGAAGATCATTTCCTTGTTGTCCAGGAATTGTTCATGACGCCAACGGCGGAGCGCGCGGATGTCGTGTTTCCTGCCGAGTCATTTATTGAGCGTGAGGGTACGTTCACTTCGGGTGAAAGACGGGTGCAGCGGTTCTATCCAGCTGTGAAGGCTCAAGGTGAGGCGAGAGCGGACTGGCGAATCATAGCTTCCCTGGCAACGAGTTTAGGTAAAGAACTTGAGAGCTCGTCGGCAGCAGCCTTGTTCCTCCGAATCGCCGAGGCGAACGAGGCTTACGCTGAGTTAAGCTATCAGAGCCTGATGGAGGTCGAAGAACAATGGCCGCCGGTAGGAGAAAAAGATTTGTATTTCGGCGGAACAACTTTCAAGAACCGCCAGGGTCTGGGTGTGCAGCTCGCACCCGCAGCTGAGAAAGACCAGTCTATTAAAATCCGGTGGAGCGCTCCTCCAGAATTCAAGAGTAAGAAAGGATTGCTGCTGGTACCTGTTGTTGAGTTGTATGATCGCGGCGCTACCGTGATGCCTTCGGAGATACTTCACTCACGCCTTGCATCGCCATTACTCCGGATGAGCCTGAAGGACGCCAAAAGCATCGGTGTTGTCCAGGGTACCCAAGTTGAATTACTAATAGATGGACGTACAGAGGAACTGCAGGCTATTGCTGAAGAAAATGTTCCAGAAGGTGTTGTCTTACTCGGTCGTGGTCTTGGCGTTCCTCTTGCTGAACCGGAATACGTTGAAGTGAGACTAAAGGCTTAACGAGGAAATCTATGAGCCTGGCGTTATTAATTGAGTGGGCGATTAAATCCGTTGTGATCATCTTGATCATTCTTGGTGGATTCGCCTATCTCACGCTCTTCGAACGGCGTGTGTTGGCGAGGATTCAGACGCGAATTGGTCCCAACCGGGCTGGCCCATGGGGTCTTCTTCAGCCAGTGGCGGATGGCATAAAATTGATCTTCAACGAAGAACTGATCCCGGCGCAGGCGGATAAAGTGCTATTCTTGTTAGCCCCCGTGATCACTGTGGTTCCCGCACTGATTATTCTCGCGGTGATACCGCTCGGTCCAGAAGTCACGATCTTCGGGCGGAGCTACTACCTGGGATTGGCTTCAAACGTCAACGTGGGCGTGCTTTATATTCTCGCCGTTGCCTCAATCGCTGTTTACGGAATTGTGATCGCTGGATGGGCTTCAGGCAATAAGTATGCACTGATGGGGGGAGTGCGTTCAACAGCGCAGATGGTGAGCTACGAGTTGGCGCTCGCCTTAGCCTTTGTTGGGCCCATCATGTTGGCTGGTTCAATGAGCGTAGATACCATCATTGAAGGGCAGAGGCAATTGTGGTATGCCATACTCCAGCCGCTCGGTTTTCTGATATTTGTCATCGCATCAGTCGCGGAAGTCAACCGCTCACCTTTTGATATGCCTGAAGCCGAGCAGGAACTCGTGGCGGGTTATCACGCCGAATATTCAGGCATGAAATTCGCGCTCTTCTTCATGGCTGAATATGGCAAGATGATCGCCGTCAGTTTCATCGGCGCTACCATGTTCCTCGGCGGCTACCTGGGACCGTTTGTCGACCGATGGCCTTTGCTGGGTCCCATTTACCTTTTTATTAAAGTGGTCGCCCTGCTCTTCTTAATGGTCTGGTTAAGGGCGACTTATCCGCGTTTTCGTTATGACCACTTGATGGCATTCGGCTGGAAGATACTGTTGCCCCTTGGTCTGCTGAATGTGGTGGTTACCGGTGTGTTCATTGTGCTGGTGGGAGGCTAGCGAATGAGTTTGATGGGGTTCTTGCGCGGCTTGTGGGGAGCATTTCTCAGCATAATTGAGATGCTGCGCGGCTTGTGGACGACCTTCCGCAGCATGTTCGAGACGCCAGTCACCTATCAATATCCTGAAGTGAAGAGACCGGTCCGCGACCGATTTAAGGGGCGGCATGTGCTGACGCGTTATGACAATGGACTGGAGAAGTGCATTGGCTGCGCGCTCTGTGCGGCGGCTTGTCCAGCGGGTGCCATTTTCGTGGAAGCGGCTGAGAATACCGATGAAAAACGATTTTCTCCCGGGGAACGCTACGCCAGCACGTATGAAATCAATCTAATGCGCTGTATCTTCTGTGGATACTGCGAGGATGCGTGCCCAACGGAAGCCATCGTGTTGGAGCACCAGTATGAGCTCTCGTTCACAAGCCGACGGGATGCGATTTATACCAAAGACCTGTTGCTCGTCCCTGTTCCCCCAGGTGGGGAGCCGACACCGCAGAACGTACCTGTCGGGATGTTCAACCGAGCAATCCCAGAGATGAAGGATCCGGCGTGAGAGCCTTGCTTATGGATGCCATCAATGACAATTGATCTGGTCTTATTCCTTGGATTAACGCTGATCGCCGTTGCGGCTGCCATTGCCATGATTGTAAGTCGCAACGCAGTCTATTCAGCGTTGTTCCTGGTTTTGAATTTCCTCACCGTGGCGACGTTGTATTTGCTCCTGAACGCTGCATTTATCGCCGTTGTGCAGATCACGGTCTACGCCGGCGCGATAATGGTGCTTTTCCTCTTCGTCATAATGCTGTTAGGGACGGAGAGAGAAAGTCTCGATGGTGGGAGGATCCGCTGGCAGATGCCGCTGGCGATCGTCTTAGGCCTCGGAATTGCCGGAGAACTGGCATATGTCTTAATGCGCAATGACGCTGCACAGAGGCCGTTGGCTGATCTATCAGCTGGTTTCGGAAGTCCTGCTTCCATTGGACGGGTGTTATTCAGCGAATACCTCGTCCCCTTTGAGGTGACTTCGATCCTTCTACTCGTCGCTATGATTGGCGCAATTGTGATCACACGTATGCAGAGGAGGGAGACCAAATGAACATCCCTCCAGCCTATGTGCTCACGCTCTCAGGGGTACTCTTTGCCTTCGGTATCATCGGGGTGCTTATCCGCCGGAATGCAATTGTTATTTTCATGTCGATCGAATTAATGCTTAACTCGGCGAATCTCGCGCTTATCGCTTCCGCTCGAATGCTAGCACCGGCTCAGGAAGCGTTGAGAGGGCATGTGTTTGTGTTCTTCGTGATCGCCGTGGCCGCCGCGGAAGTCGCTGTGGGGCTGGCGCTGATTGTGGCGGTTTTCCGGAGCAAAGAAAGCATCGACGTTGATGAGGTGAGCAGTTTGCGAGGTTAGCCTCGCCTGCGGAGGGATTGGATGATTCTTCTTGAAGCGGTGCAGGGTGGAGGATTTTTCGCCTATGCACCTTTGATCATCGCCCTGCCAATCTTGGGCTTGATCACCAACATCATCTTCGGCCGCCGATTCGGTGAGCGGTTTGTGGGCATCGTCGCCAGCGGTGCGGTCGCCCTTGCGTTTGTTATCGCGATTATGCAATTCTTGGCGCTGCAAACTCACCCGGAGGGAGCTACGATCCCCATAGCGGAATGGATATCGGTCGGCAGCCTCGCTATTCAGTGGTCCATAAAAGTCGATACACTCTCAACGACGATGATGCTTATGGTGACGGGTGTCAGTGCGCTGATCCATATTTATGCAATCGGGTACATGCACGAAGACGTCCGTTTACAAAGTGACCCCGGCCGCTACGCTCGTTTCTTCATCTTTTTCAATTTGTTCGTCGCGGCGATGATGGTGCTGGTCTCGGCGGACAACTACCTGATGATGTTCGTGGGCTGGGAGGGCGTTGGCCTCTGCTCTTACTTGCTGATTGGTTTCTGGTATGAGAAGGGAGAAGATGGTATAGGCAACGCGGTCGCCGGTAAGAAAGCTTTTGTAACCAACCGCATCGGTGATTTCGGGTTCCTGATTGCCATGTTCATGATCTTCGGTGCTGTGGGAAGTTTACAGTTTGACCAAGTCTTCCATTGGGTTCATGAACACGGTCTGGCGAACCTTGGGATAATCTCGATTGCCACTTTGTTCTTGCTCCTCGGCGCGACCGGGAAATCAGCGCAGCTCCCGTTATTTGTCTGGCTGCCGGATGCTATGGCAGGTCCGACTCCTGTTTCGGCGCTGATTCACGCGGCGACGATGGTCACCGCCGGCATCTATATGATTGCCCGCAGTGCTCCTCTTTTCGAGGTGGCCCAGTCAACGGCGAACCTGGTGGCATGGGTCGGCGCAGCGACTGCGCTCTTCGCGGCGACGATCGCGGTAGGACAGTTCGATATTAAGCGCGTGCTCGCATATTCCACGATCAGCCAACTCGGATTCATGATGGCTGCTGTAGGGATCGGCGCGTATGTAGCAGGTATGTTCCATCTTGTGACTCATGCTTTCTTTAAAGCGCTTCTCTTTCTCTCGTCCGGTTCCGTAATTCAGGGTATTGAACACGGGCATCACCATATCGAACACGATTCTGGAGAACCTTTCGACCCACAGGATATGCGTAACATGGGTGGAATCCGTTCGCGCATGAAAGTCACATTCTGGGTTTACTTGATTGGAGCGCTAGCTCTCGCGGGGCTACCGCCCCTGGCGGGTTTCTTCTCCAAGGATGAGATCCTCGCGGATGCGAACATGGAAAATATGGTCGTATACATCATGCTTGCAGCCGCGGCTTTTCTCACAGCCTTCTACATGGGGCGGCAGATATTGATGGTCTTCTTCGGGAAGGCTCGCAGCGAAGCGGCGGCGCACGCGACAGAAAACCCGCCAGTTATGACGATCCCGCTGATCGCCCTCGCGGGACTTGCGATTGTCGGCGGGGCGCTCAATCTTCCCGGCATCCACACACTAACGGATTGGCTGGAACATACAATCGAACACGTCCACGCGACGGAGTTCAACGTTCTCGTTGCCGGTCTTTCAGTCTTATTTGCTCTTATCGCCTTCGGATTATCGTGGTTACTCTATGGTCGTAAGACCATGAAGGAGGGTGAACGCGACCCGTTGCGGAGAATCCTGGGACCGATCTTTGTGGGCATGGAAAACAAGTGGTGGATTGACGAACTGTACGATTTCCTTATCATCCGCCCCTATGTCGCTATTTCCTGGTTCCTGGCGGATGTTGTGGATTGGCGTTTCTGGCACGATTGGTTCCACGACAGCGTATTGGGAAGCGCCTACCGTAATGGGAGTCGATGGCTCGCTTGGGTCTTCGATCTCGGGGTCATAGACGGGTTTGCGAATGGTCTGGGCAATGTGACCAAAGGGGCTTCGCAACGTCTCAGAGTTCTGCAAACAGGATATGTCCGTAATTATGCCCTCGCGGTATTGGTCGGGGGATTGCTAGTGTTGAGCTACTTCATTTTCGGTTAATGTGGCTGAGGAAATGCCTATGAATCTATCTTCCATACTAAGTTGGGTGACCTTCACCCCGGTCCTGGGCGTCCTGGCGCTCATGTTTGTGCCTAAGGACCGCCGGAATCTCCTTCGCTGGATCGCCGTGCTAGCCTCCATGGGTGCCTTCGTGCTCTCCTTGGTCATGCTTGCGCAGTTCGATCAGACGAATGCCTCACTGCAAATGGTCGAGAGGCTGCCGTGGTTCCAAATAGCGGGGATGCAGATCGATTATTACCTGGGCGTGGACGGGTTGAGCATCTTACTCGTTCTGCTTACGACCTTACTTACACCGATCTCGATCATCTCCACCTGGAGTGCGGTTGAAGAGCGCGTGAAAGAGTTTTTGATCTTCTTCCTGTTACTTGAAGTGGGAATGGTGGGCGTCTTCCTCTCTCAAGACATCTTTCTGTTTTACATCTTCTGGGAATTCACCCTCGTACCGATGTATTTCCTGATCGGAATCTGGGGAGGACCAAGACGGGTCTACGCCGCCATCAAGTTCTTCCTTTACACCATGGCGGGGTCAATCCTGATGCTGCTAGCGATCCTGTGGCTCGGAATCCGCTTCGAATCCTTCTCGGTTCCCGACCTCATCGCACAAGGCGGAATACCGGTCGGTGTTCAAACGTGGTTGTGCCTGGCTTTCGCGGCTGCTTTCGCCATCAAAGTTCCAATGTGGCCTTTGCACTCGTGGCTTCCGGATGCCCACGTTGAAGCGCCGACGGCGGGTTCAGTAATCCTTGCCGGTGTGCTGCTGAAGATGGGCACCTACGGTTTCCTGAGGTTTAATCTTCCGCTATTCCCGGAGGCTTCAATCCGCTTCGCTCCGTGGATGGCTCTCTTAGCGGTGATTGGAATCCTATACGGCGCGGCGGTTTCATATGCACAAAAAGATGCCAAGAAGCTTGTCGCATACTCATCCGTGAGTCACCTGGGTTTCGTCGTGCTTGGTCTGTTTGCGCTGAATCCATTGGGAATCCAGGGCGGGATCCTGCAGATGATCAACCATGGTCTGAGCACGGGCGCATTGTTCCTTATCGTGGGGATGATCTACGAACGACGGCATACGCGCGAGATGGATGACTTCGGCGGGTTATGGAAAGTGATGCCGATTTACGGAGCGTTAACCTTGATTGTGACGCTTTCCTCTATGGGTTTGCCGGGTCTAAACGGATTTGTGGGTGAATTCTCGATACTCCTGGGGGCTTTCGGGTCCGAGGCGATCGGATCTCCTTTCTACGCAGGCTTCGCCGCGGCGGGAGTAATCATGGCGGCGATTTACATGCTTTATATGTTCCAGAAACTTTTCCTTGGCCCACTCGACAAGGATGAGAATAAAGCGGTTTTGGATATAAATCTGCGAGAAGTTCTCACCCTGGTTCCATTGGTAGTTTTCATCTTCTGGATCGGTCTATACCCCAAACCTTTCTTTGACCTCATTGGACCGTCTGTGGAAAAGCTCGTAGCGCTGTTACAGGCTGCGAGCGTAGTGGTGCACTAAACAATGGACTGGCAAGATTTTCTTTCAGTACTCCCATTCATAATCGTCGCCGGTTGGGCGATGATCATCCTGTTGGTTGATCTCTGGATCCCCGCCGACCGCAAGTGGATCACGGCAGGAATGGCTGCGCTTGGCCTGGTCGCCGCGATCGCAGCGGTCATCTCCCGATTCGGTATCGAACGCGAAGCCTTCGATGGAATGATTGTCATTGATGGTTATTCCTCGTTCTTTCAACTATTATTCCTCGGCGTTGGCTTGATTGCCGTATCTCAGGCGTATGATTACCTGCGACAACGGGATATTGAGCGCGGGGAATACTACACTCTACTCCTGTTCAGCCTGAGCGGGATGCTCTTGATGGCTTCAGCTGGAGATTTGATCGTCGTCTTCCTTGCGGTCGAACTGCTGTCGATCCCGCTTTATGTTCTTGCGGCTTTCGCAATTCCACAGGTCGAATCGGAAGAATCTTCCCTGAAGTACTTCCTCCTGGGGGCATTTGCCTCGGGATTTCTCGTATATGGCATCGCGCTCATCTTTGGTTCAACGGGAACAACAGCGCTAAGCGGTGTGGTTGCGGCGGTCGCGAGTGTTGAAACCGCGCCCATTCTGCTGCTTGTAGGGAGCGGGATGATCCTGGTGGGCCTGGGATTTAAAGTCGCAGCGGTGCCATTCCATATGTGGACTCCGGATGTCTACCAGGGAGCACCGACATCGGTGACGTCGTTTATGTCAGTGGGCGCAAAGGCTGGTGGTTTCGCTGCCTTGCTGCGTATTTTCGTCACCGCGCTGCCGGGTGCCGCTTCAACGTGGATGCCGGTAACGATGTGGATTGCTGCATTGACGATGGCCTGGGGGAATATCGCCGCGATTTCGCAGACCAATATCAAGCGAATGCTGGCATATTCGAGCATCGCCCATGCAGGCTATATCTTCATGGCGATGCCGGCTGCGGCGGCACCAGAAATCGCACCGGAAGCGGTTCGGGCTGCACTTTTCTACCTGCTGACGTACGCGATTACCAACCTGGGCGCCTGGGGTGTTGTGCTGGCTCTGGAAAAAGCGGAAGGATCGGGATTGGCGATCAATGATTACGCCGGACTGGGGAAGAAACGCCCAGCGCTTGCGCTCGCGATGGCGCTGTTTATGCTTTCGTTGACTGGTATCCCGCCTACCGTCGGGTTTATGGGCAAGTTCTACCTCTTCCGAGCCGTCATCAATGCAAATCTGATCTGGCTTGCAATCGTGGGTGTCGTGACTTCACTCATTTCTGCATACTACTACTTACGCGTGATTGTTGTCATGTACATGCACGACGGTGAGCCAGAGGTGCGCTCAGAAGCATTTCTCAATTCCACAATATTAATCACTGCTTTGGGGTCATTCATCTTCGGGATTTTACCCGGTCTCCTCTTGAAGATGATCAATCAAGTAGTGCTGCTGGATTTGTTCCGATAACCGAAAGGCGATCTCCTTTGTGAATTAATCCCGTGACCTGACTGTCGCGGGATTTTTATTGTGAGGTTGATAAGTATGGGCTCGTGATGGGGCTGTGTTCCTGACCGAGCATAAAGGGGGTGTGCATGGGAGCATACAAAGTAGTAACAGAGACCCCCATGCTTTTTTAAGAGCTGTAGTTTATAGTTGCTCTAATTGGACCTGGCAGGAGAGTTTATGGGTGCTGTAAGAGTGCATCTCTTCATTCAAGGGAGAGTTCAGGGTGTAAGTTTTCGCTATTACACGATGCAAGAGGCGCGATCACTCGGACTCACGGGATGGGTGCGGAATCTCTGGGATGGACGTGTCGAAGTCTTGCTTGATGGTGATGATGATGCGGTTAAGCAAATGGTCGAATGGTGCCAAAGAGGACCTCCTTCCTCGGTTGTAGAGGATGTTGAGATCACCTGGGAAGAATCTACTGCTGAATTTAATAATTTTCGTGTTCGGATAAACGCAGGGGGTGGACCTTCTTGAGTAGTCCTCCCGAGATCCAAGCCTACCGCTTCGGTCGTATTGTGATCGATGTCGTTGTTTACAATCGAGATGTGACCATTTTCCCTGACTTAGTCCGACCCAACTGGCGACGAAGAGACGGGCACAACTTGGCCTTCGAAGATTTAGTCGAGGTGCTAGCAGGTGACCCTGATGTCATCATTCTTGGGCAGGGTGCTTTTGGGAGGATGAACGTAGCGGACGACGTATGTGAGTTGATAAGAGAGCGTGGGATTGAGGTTTTATTCTTTCCGACTAAAGAGGCATGTAAGGTGTATAACGAGCTGCGAGAGCGACGGCGAGTGATCGCCGCGCTCCACCTCAGTTGTTGACCAAATCCTGTTACTTAATATTATTTACGTATTTGCATTTTAGGACCTCCTCCAGGTGCTCCCCGCAGTTCACGTTTCCTCGAGAGCGCAGCGGACATCAGCGGGGAGCGCCAAAACGCAGAGTGCCGGTGTGAAAATGAAGGATTTAGATCTCTCACAGTATGGAGTAATCTGGGACTTGGATGGGGTCTTGATAGAAAGTTTCCAACAACACCTTGAGAGTTGGATGCGTATCCTTCCCCGATTTGGTTTGACAATGTCACTGGAGCTGCACGAGAAAACCTTCGGTATGAATAACCGGGAGATCCTGACGATCATGCTTGGTGAACCGCCTGATGCGGATCTTCTGCGGCGCATAAGCTGGGAGAAAGAGAGTGCGTTTCGCGAGATCATCCGAGGATCCATCGAACCTCTGGTAGGAGCAGTTGAACTGCTTGAGCATTTGCATTCAGCAAAGATGCGCCAGGCGATCGCCTCTTCAGCAGCGGAGGAGAACATTCACGTTGTGGTTGATGAATTGCAGATTGGCGGATATTTCCAGGCGCTTGTTTCTGGTCATGACCTCCCCGCGAAACCAGATCCTGCGGTCTACCTGGAAGCCGCCAGACAGATCGAACTGGGACCTGAAGCTTGTGTTGTAGTAGAGGATGCAGTCGTAGGAGTTCGTGGGGCTAAGAAAGCTGGAATGCGTGCTATTGCGGTAACGACCTCACATTCGGCTAGCGCATTGCAGGATGCGGATTTAATTTTGGATTCCTTGCTCGACCTATCTATAGATCAGGTCGCACACCTTCTCGTAGATTAAGTAGCGATGGTTGGATACCCTCTTCGAGAGGCAAAAAGTTAATTTTCATTGAAGCAGGAGGGTGTGGTTTCCCTCCTGCTTCTACGTTGCCCCCTGAAGCTTCAACACGTTGATGACGAGTGTCCCAAGCGCGTTGACCAATTGGTGCAAGGGTTAGACGTTAGAACTTGGTCAAAAAAAGTTATGGCCGCTTTAGGTGAGAATAAGTAAGCCCGGGAGATGTTGCTGCCCGAATTTGATAAATGTAGAAATTCAATTTATGGGGAGAATGGGAGAATCTTAGGAGTCCGGGATCAGATTGACAGAATTTATTCCGCTCGTTTAATCTGAAAATGATCGAAGTCGCGAGCGACGGTTGTGTTAGGGAAGATTGCCCTCGCTTCCTCGACAACTTCCTTCTCCCTGTACCGGCGGGAGATATGGGTTAAATAGAGGTGGCGCACATCTGCACGCTGAGCAAATTCCGCAGCCTGAGCAGCTGATAGATGCCCGAACTTCTTCGCTAGATCGGATTCTGAAGAGAGATAGGTTGCCTCAATAACCAGTGCGTCTGCCCCAGGCGCGACTTTCTGCAACCCTTTCGTGCTACCGCAATCACCCACGTGCATCAACCGAGCGCCATGGCGTGGAGGACCAAGGACCTGCTCTGGATTTATCACACTGCCGTCTAGCAGGGTGATGGATTTGCCCGCCACAAGCTCTGCACGGAGTGGTCCAGATAGCACATTCATCGCCTCTGCTTGTTCAACGAGGAAAGGGCGGTGTGAAGCTTCCTCAAAAACAAACCCGAAGCATCCCGGCCCTCGATGGGATACAGGAAATGCGGATACCTGCAAGCCATTTTCTTCAATTATCAACCCCGGTTCAAGGATGCGAAGATTAATATCTAACGGCGGACGTGCGCCGCGAAGGACAACTCCATAGAGCAAGTCATGTATCCGCTCCATAGCCCATTCCCCTGCCCAAATCTCGAGGTGGTCAATTGCCTCCCAGCGGGAAAAGGTTGAAAGCAATCCAGCGAGACCAAGGATGTGATCGAGATGGCCATGTGTGATTAGAATCCGATTCAAGCGGCGGAAGCCCAGGCCTGAACGCAGGATTTGGCGCTGGGTTCCCTCACCACAATCGATCAAGAAGCGCTGGTCCCGGTAGCTTAAAACCTGTGCGGATAATCCGCGATGAACTGATGGCGCTGATGCCGAAGTACCAAGGAATGTCAGTTCCAGCAAGATGTCCTCTATTTATCCGATTCAATTTACAGGAAGGAGCGGTTCATTGTACCTTAATCGGGTTGATGTTTCACGCGGTTTGGAGCGAGGATCTGAACGAGGAAAGACAAGCTAAGCAGGCAGCAAGACCAAGGAATAGCATGGCAGGGCTCATCTGGGTTCGCCAGGCGAGAATGCACCACGCAAAAATGATGCCCATCGATAGCGCGGAGTATCTACGAGAGATTGATCGTGACCAGAGACTAGTCGGTAACCAGTCTGGGCGGAGAAGTGTTAGGGTGAGAGAGACAATCCCTGCGAGAATCACGGTGATGCGGATGCCAGGGATCCACCCTTCGTAGGAATGGATGAGGATGGAAGCGGGCAGAAAAATTAGAAGACCATAGGCTACAACCAAAGCACCCACCCAGCGTTGATTTTTATTCATCCAACCTTGCCGGGTGACGAAACCCATACCTGAGGCGAAACCAATATAGAGAGTTGCCATCCCAAAAGTGAGCAGTATTTCATTCAGGTCCATTACGATCTCTTTTCAGCCCTCACATCGTTGTTAGATCTACAGCTGCAGATACGTTGGATACTCACGGGTTTGATCTGATTTCCGAGCCCTTGAGAAAGGATTTGCTGATACCCTTACACAGAAGGCAGATCTTACTGGCGTATTCGACGTGTCGGAGTCGTTTGTCTATGAAGTATTTAATGCAAGTTGCGTGCCCATTCCGGCTTATTCGGTTGACGTCAAGGCGAGAGAGGGGTGGGTAAAGTCGAAGTCTACTTTTCGGCAGGAGAGCGATGTAGTAGGTCGTCTTGTCCTAATATTCTCCAATGGTCTCTCTTGGCAATAGGGATTGGGTTCGGGTTGTCTTCCAGCCGAGTGATCCTGAAGCGCACACAGCCCTTAGGGGACTAATGGTAACTTAAAGCGATTTGAGGGTTGGTCAGGGTGTTGGTTTGGTGAAAGCTCTAGCTCCCGCCGCCGTTGCCACCGGGTGTTGGCGTCGGGGAGGGTGTTGGGGTTGCGGTCGGCAGCGGTGGAGGCGCCGATTTGGTTGCACAAACTTTATCGGCTTTTGATGCAGTCGGTTCTAAATCGGGGAGTTCATAGGCGTTAAGCGCACCAATGTATTGCTCTGAAGCGCCGCAAGGATCACCCGCATCCCAGAGAAGGTCGCCGTATTTCCATGTAGATTCAGCGTATTTTCTGCAGGAATCGAGTGTAGCCACTTGTTCGCAGAGTGGTTGGAAAAGCTCAGAAGCGCGAACCCAATTTAATCCTATGTAACTGTTTGCGAGAAGGTACTGCTGCGCAAGTGTCATTCGGAACATTGCATCTCGATCGAGAGGGCCAAATCGCTTGGCTAGGCTCAGGTTAAAAAGCCCTTCTTCCATAAGCCCTTGGGAGATGAGCTCCATACCCTTGTTCCGCAAAGCGACGTACATCATCCCATCAACTTTAACAGATTGGTAAGTTGGATCTTTGGCGCGTAGTGAGAGAAGTTTGTTAATGACAGTATCCCAATCCTCGTCTGCCATTGCGGCTTTCGCTTGTTCCAAAAGAGCCTCGGGTGGTGAGGGATCCGGCGTAGGGGTTGGTTCAGATGTGGGGGTTACCGTCGGCACATTAAGATTTATAAGCGCTTCAACGAGCATGTCCTCCGCGCCAGGATAAGCGGGGTCAAAGTCGATGATAGCTTCAAACCGCTGTCGAGCGATCTCATAATGGCCAGCTTCAAGATCAGCAATCCCGAGTTCAAATTGCTCATACATCGCCTCCGAGACCTGTGCTATCTGCTCGGCACTATTGAGCCCACGCCCCTGGAAATAAGCCACCAGGCCGATGGCAATCAGCGCGGCAAGGTAAACGAGAAAGATATGGAATATTCTCCGTCGCGTCGGGCTTCCCGAACGTGAAGGTGTAGGCTGCGAACCTTCAGGATCGAATTCCGCTGCACGCTGAGGAGCGGTCTCATCCGGCTTCGGCAATCTTGGCTCTGATTCCACGGGGCGCATTATACCGTACTTGGGCTTGGAGCCGGTCTCGTTCGCTAAAGATATTGGCAAATGTTGGAAGGTAGGATCTCAATAGGATCGATGTGAGGAGAGGATGGAATGCGGATGAGATGCGTAGTGCATCATTTCTTGACGCTCGGTTGTAGCGGGTGGTAAGATGCTCACCCATGCTATGATGTGACGGGGTTCACAAAAGCGGATGTATTTAAGCGGAAGCAAATGGAATTTACGGAAGAAGCGTAGGCGTACCAATCCCTGGCGTGTACTTCTGATATTGGTTTTTATCGCCACTGCTGTCTATTTCTGGCAGATTTATATCCCCACCATACCGCCTCCCTTCATCCCGACACCCACACCCACTCGAAGTCCAGCATCTTTTGTTCTGGAAGCGGAAAGCCTTTTCGATTCTGGGAAATTAGAGCAGACTGAAGCGGCTTATTTAGAGGCGATTTTAGCTAACCCGCGTGAGCCGGTCCATTATATTGAACTGGCAAGGGTACGGATGTTCGCCGGGAAGTTTGAGGATGCGGAAACCTCAGCGCGGGATGCACTTGTGCTCAACCAGGACTCGGCATTAGCGCATGCATTCTTGGCTTGGTCGTTAGATTTCCAGGCCGGCAATGCTGAAGATCGACTAACCAAGAGCGAATTAATGGTCGAGGCGCTGCAAGAAGTTGAAACCGCGCTGGAGCTTAATCAGAACATACCAGAAGTCCAAGCTATATACGCAGAAATCCTGATCGATACAAATCTTGAAAATTACGAAACCGCTCTTGGGCATGCCCGAGCTGCCGTAGCACTGGACAACAGCTCATTAGAAGCTCATCGCGCGCTGGCTTACGTATGGGAGATGACGGGAAATCGGGAGTTGGCTCTTGAATCCTACGAAGCTGCACGCAGTCTTAACTCCTATCTTCCACGGCTGCATCTCGACATAGGAAATATGCTGAGGGCGATGGGAGATTATGATGGGGCTCGAGAGAGTTACCTCAACGCCGTCGCTCTATCACCCACGAGCACAGAACCACTCACTTATCTCGTGCAGCTTTATGCAGGTATTGGTGAGTATGGTGTGGCAAGTCAATACGCTCGCAACGCCGTTGAGCTCGATCCAGCGAATCCCCGCCTGCGGGGGAACCTGGGACGTATGTATTACCACAACGGAGTGTTGGATGAAGCAATCGTTCAGTTTAATCTGGCGGTCCGCGGCGGCCAATCCGACGAAGGCGTATGGGTGGAGGGCTTACCCCTGAAGAAAGAGGATTTCCGTATCGTGGAGTTTTACTACACCTATGGGTTGGCGTTAGCAAAACGGAATTCGTGTGAAGAAGCGATTCAGATCTTCGAGGCGATCCTACAAACAGTCCCGGAAGATGAGGTTGCGGTTTTCAACGCCCAGGAGGGGCTCATCCTGTGCGGTGAATTAGAGCGCCCACCCACACCCGATGCGGAATCCAGTCCGGCTTCCTGATCCCAATCATTGACATGCGTTTAACCGGTGAAAGACTCAAGCTGAGCCGTGATCGAGGTCGATCAAATCCTTGGCGCGTCCTTGCACTTTTGCTGTTAATTGCGGGGGGCTTTCTGCTCGTTCGGGCAGAGCGGCAAGGGGATGTTCAGCCGCTTTTCTCGGCCACACCTATAGCCACCCGTACCGGGGCTTCCTATGCCGATGAGGCGACGGCACACTTTTTCGCCGGTGCCTTGGAGAGCAGTATTGAAGCTTACAAGGAAGCCGTGCGCGTGGATCCGGAGAATGCTGATCTTTGGGCAATGCTGGCACGGGCGCAAACGTACTCGAGCGACCTCCTGACAACGCTCGATTTGCGCCGCGAGCGGTTGGATGAAGCGCGCTCTTCGATTGATCACGCGAGAGAAGTAAACCCGGACAATTCGTTTGCCTACGCGATCAGGACATTAGTTTACGATTGGTCTGCTTCGTCAGAAGTGAAGGATACCATTACAACAGGCGATACAGTCCGCGTTTCGGCAACGATCGGCGAGGGGGGGCGGATCTCCGCTAATGTGATTGAACTCGAAGGGGTTGCAGGAGATGAAATACCTGCTTTGGGCGTCGAAACCGAAGCGAATCTGCGTTTTTCGGGTTTGATTGAAGCAACCGGCGATGAATTCTGGGTGATTAGCGGTCGTACCGTCTTCCTCACCCCGCTTACGGTGATCCGAGAGAAGAATCGCAAGGATTCCTTCTTGGCCGAAGCCGAGCAAGCTGCTGTGCGAGCCTCCCAATTAGATCGGGATAACTTCTTAGCAAGTGCCTTTCTGGCAGAGGTGTACGTCGACCAAGGCGATGTGCGTCAAGCTGCTGACTTGGCGCAGACCGCAGTAGACCTGGCGCTTGAAAAGGGGATCGAGCGACAGTTCCTCATGGATATTTACCGCGTCTATGGCACCGTTCTGGAGAATCAAGCGTGGTATCGCAGCGCGATCGAAGCTTATCAGGAAGCTGCAAATATCACGCCAAACTTCACTCTCCTGTACCTTCGCATTGGGAACAACTATCGGGCTTTATCCGATTTCGATACCGCACTCACGTTCTATGATAAGGCTGCAAAGATCAATTCACAGCTCGGAATCGATGATCCCACACCCTATCTAGCGATAGGGAATACCTATGCCCGGCAGGGGGAGTTCTTCATTGCTGCGTTGAACATTGAACGAGCGCTTGATATCGATCCAGCAAACGCGAATATTTATGGGCGATTAGGAAGTGTGTACTTCCGGGCAAGGAATTACGAGAGCGCAATTCCGGTGCTGAAGTGTGCTGTGAGAGGTTGTGACAAACCCGAAACTGGTGATTTGCTATGTGAGTTGAAAATTTACTTATGCGACCCGGGCAGTGAGGCAGCTGCGGAAATTGGCGAAGACGTGGTCGGATTGCCGCTGAGCGATGCAAGTGTGGAGTACTACTACACCTATGGATCGGCATTAACTTTCTACGCTGAAGAAAAGGATGCCTGCGATAAGGCCGAAGAGATCTTTTCGGAATTAATGATGGTGTACGAAGGGGATCCGATTGTAGAAGCGATAGTAGAGGAGGGGCGGCTTGTCTGCCGAGATGCTCAGGTTTCCCCGAATCCCCCAACCGAAAGCTTGACCACCCCAACACAGATTCCAAGCGCAACCCCTTGACACAAGCACCTGAATTGGTTAAACTAGCAAAGCGTTTAGCACTCTAGTCGATAGAGTGCTAATGCAATGTGAGCAACGAGAAATCCCAAAATATTTAGTAGGAGGAAAGTCGGAATGGCACTCAAGATTAAACCTCTAGCCGATCGACTGGTGGTCAAGCCTCTCGAAGAGGAAGAAATGACCCCTGGCGGGATCGTGCTCCCCGAAACGGCAAAAGAGAAGCCGCAGAAGGGAGAGGTATTGGCTGTAGGACCGGGTTCTCGCGACGATGAGGGAAAGCATATCGGCATGGAGGTCTCGGTTAAAGATCAAGTCCTCTTTGCAAAGTATGCAGGCACCGAGATCAAAATGGATGCTGAAAAACTACTCATTCTGCGTGAGAGCGATATCCTTGCGATCCTCGAGAAGTAGAGTTCAAGGACGTTCGTAGTTTACTGAAATTACTGTGATAGGAGTGATAGAACAATGACTGCAAAGCAACTAGCATTCTCAGAAGATGCCCGTAGGCGTCTTAAGGTCGGCGTCGATGTGCTGGCCAACGCGGTTGCTACGACTCTCGGCCCTAAAGGGCGTAACGTAGCGCTTGACCGCAAATTCGGTTCGCCGACGATCACACACGATGGTGTGACGGTCGCCAAGGAAATCGAGCTCGAGGATCCATTTGAGAACATGGGCGCTCAGCTCTTGAAAGAAGCTGCAACAAAGACCAATGATATTGCCGGTGATGGCACTACCACTTCAACGGTCCTCGCACATGCGATGGTAACGAATGGTCTTAAAAACCTGGCAGCCGGCTCTAACCCCATGCTGCTGAAGCGGGGAATTGAAGCCGCTGCTAAGGCTGTGTCGGACGCGATCACCAAGCAAGCGATCGATGTTACGACCAAAGAGGAAATCGCATCCGTGGCAGCCATTTCCGCCCAAGATACCGAAATTGGTGATTTGATCGCGGAAGTGATGGACAAGGTTGGCAAGGATGGCGTGATCACGGTCGAGGAGTCGAAGGCTCTTGAATTTGAGACCGAGTATGTGGAAGGTATGCAGTTCGATCGCGGTTATATTTCGCCCTACTTCGTCTCCGATCCGGAGAACATGGAAGCAGTGGTCGAAGGACCCTATATCTTAATTCACGACAAGAAGATATCCGCCGCTACGGACATCGTTCCCATCCTTGAGAAGCTCGTTCAGATCGGAAAGCGCGAACTTGTTGTACTTGCTGAGGACGTCGATGGCGAGGCGCTGGCTACGCTGGTGCTGAATAAAATCCGCGGTATGTTGAACGTTATCGCGATCAAGGCACCCGGATTTGGTGATAGACGTAAAGCCATGCTCCAGGACATCGCTGTTCTGACGGGCGGAACTGTCATCACCGAGGAATTGGGCCGCAAGCTCGAGTCCGTCACGATCAACGATCTGGGCAAGGCAGGGAAAGTTGTCGTAACCAAAGATGACACAACAATCATCGAAGGCTCCGGTGAGAAGGATCGTATCAAGGGACGCATCGAAGAGATCAAGGTCGAGATCGATCGCTCAACAAGCGATTACGACAAGGAAAAGCTCCAAGAACGCTTGGCCAAGCTGGCCGGTGGCGTGGCAGTGATCCGAGTCGGCGCGGCGACCGAGACCGAACTTAAAGAGAAGAAGCACCGTGTCGAAGACGCGCTCTCCGCAACCCGCGCCGCGGTCGAAGAGGGAATCGTCCCCGGTGGTGGTGTCGCTTTGATCAACGCCATGGAATCGCTTAACAAGGTTAAGATGGACAACGAAGATGCGAAGATCGGCGTCGACATCGTCCGTAAAGCACTTGAAGTCCCCATGGCGGGCATCGCCGAGAACGGTGGTCAAGATGGTGCTGTCGTTATCGATTCCGTCCGCAGGAAGCAGGAAGAGGCCAAGAATAAAAACATCGGCTTCGACGTCCTTAAAGAGGAGTACGTCGACATGGTCGAAGTCGGCATCATCGATCCTGCGAAGGTGACAAAGGGTGCGATGGAGAACGCTGCATCTATTGCAGCCATGATCCTGACAACCGAGGCGTTGATCACGGATGTTCCAGAAGAGAATGCTCCGCCAATGCCGCCGATGCCGGAGTATTAAACCGGTAACCATTGAATGACTTGCAGGGGCTGACTGAAAAAAAGTCAGCCCCTGCTTTTATTTTAAATATGGGGGCGCACACAGGGGTGCGCCTAATTTTTCATTCAACTTGAGTTGGCTTATACAGAGGGGCCCGTCGCTAATCTGCATCCCCTGGTCAGCAAACCAATGACTCTCATAAAGAGCAGGCTGACCTGTTTTTCTTCTCACGCTTGTGATGAGTTGTTCGTTAAGGCGAGCCGCTGAGTCGCCCAAATAGGTCTTGGGAATGGTTGTGAACGGGCCGACACGGGGTCAGCCTCGATGATTAATGTGGTGAGTTGTCCAAGCACATTTTTTTCAGCCTCGGTTTATTAATTATAATCCCCTCACGCGCGACTTCATCCTGGAACATACGTATATCTTTATTGAGGGACCATCCGTTACATTGATGTTGGTTGTCAGGCATTTGTCACTCAGGTTTATGAGCGGGGTCTATACTTATTTTGCATTGACTCAAGCCCCTCGTGGCATTGTCATTACAAGGAGCGGAGCGAAGAAGAATCTCAATCAACTATAGAACCTTATTGGCATAAGCGAGATTTTTCACTTCCTGTGTTCACACATAAAGACATTGCTGAGTAGATACTTTAGTTATTTTCTTCTATGGAGGAAGAACATGTCTGAATCACAAACGCGTTTATTACGTCGATCGAAATCGGATCGAATTTTCGTTGGGGTATGCGGCGGTTTAGGAGCCTTCTTTGGGATCCGCCCTTTCTGGTTTCGAGTCGGTTTCGTGATTGCGTCGCTTCCAGGCGGGCTGCCGGGGATACTGCCTTATCTTCTATGCTGGATCATCATCCCAGAAGAGAGCTAAAGGGAGTACGGCGCCGAGAGAGTTACGGGCGTCGAATACCATGAATCACGCCAGATGCGTGCTACTGGCGAGGCAAGATGTTCGCACCTTGCTGGTTCGCGCAACCCGATTGGGGTTGTGCAGATGCGTAAAACCACCATATCCCTGACATTATTCCTTTTTCTTTCAGACCAGTTCTTGAGAGGATGTGTATTCAGGGTTCCTAAACATGCAGTTGAGCGAGGGTTAGAGGCGATGGTATAGATTTTGGAGGTGAAAAGAAAATCGTCCATCATCGAATGCTGATTCACCAGACATAAGTGTAGAGAGCCCAGGCGACGACGGCGACAACAACGATTAGACAACCGCATCTTAGGAATTTAGCTGTCGTACGCAAGAGGAAACGTAACACAAACCATCCGAGAGCCAACGCAATCGGAATGAGCAAGATATATTCCCAACGAAATTCATCGATTAAAAATCCCATTTGCTGTGCACCTCTCTAGCTATCCGGGAAGACCAACTTCCCAGTCTTAATCACCATAGATACAAGGTTTGTACCAAATCTGTAACCCAGATGCCGGTAATCAGAGGCACTCAGAAGCACGATATCCGCTTGTTTTCCGACCTCGATGCTGCCGACAATCTCCGAGCGCTGGATTGCCGCTGCGGCGTTGATCGTTGATGCAGCAATAGCCTGCGCCGGTGTGAGCTCCATATAACGACAGGCTAGGGCAATCGCCATCTGCATGTTTTCGCACCAGGCCGTTCCCGGGTTGAGATCGGTTGCCAGTGCAAGGATCCCACCTGCTTCGATGATTGATTTCGCAGGGGTGTATTCACTCTCGGCTAACCCGAAGGGAGTGCAGGGCAGCGCTACTGCAACAGTATCAGATTGGCCAAGTGCGGCGATATCTTCAGGAGGCGTTCTTACGAGGTGGTCGGCCGAAGCCGCACCCAATTCCACCGCCAGCCCGGTTCCGCCCAAACCATCAAATTCGTCCGCGTGGATCTTGATTGGAAAGCCCATCTCTTTGGCGCACGAGAGGATACGGCGACTCTGATTAAGGTTAAAGGCACCGGTCTCACAGAAGACATCTACGAAGGGAAAAGGTTCTCCGCTCGCTTCCTTCGCCCACCACCGCTTGACCGCAGGGAGCATCTGCTCGACGATCTCGACGGTATACGCTTCATACCCTTCTTCCACTGCGTCGGCATATTCTGGAGGTAAGGCGTGGGCTCCGAGGAAAGTAGGTGCGAGTTCTATGGGACCTTCTTTGTTAAGCAAGAGAATCGCTTGAAGCATTTTAAGCTCGGCATCCAATTCAAGCCCGTATCCTGTTTTCGCCTCGGCAGTCGTTGTGCCATGCGCAAGCATGCTGTTAAGTCGTAAGCGAGCCTGGGAGACGAGTGATTCAATGCTGGCAGCTCTAGTTTGCTTAACGGTTGAGATGATCCCGCCACCTGCATCCATGATCTCCATATAGGTGTAGCCGGCGATACGCATCTCGAACTCAGCCGCCCGATCTCCTGCAAAAATTAAGTGTGTATGTGGATCAACGAAACCCGGGAGAACAACACTCCCGCCGGCATCGATCGCCTGATTCGCGCGGAACCGTTGTTGGATTTCATCCGTTGACCCAACTGCAAGAATATTTCCATCAGCGACCGCGATCGCACCATCCTCGATAATCCCAAGATCACCCAAGGATGTCCCTCTCTGCGGTCCTCCTGCAAGTGTGAGGAGTTGGGATGCTGAATGAATGATAAGGTCAGCTCGTGTTTTCTCAGTCATAAGTCGTCCCCTAAGCACGCCACTTTATTCTACCTTGACCCAGGAAATCAGGAAGATCAGGGCGATAATCGCCGTCGTCGCCCCAAACGCGGAGTTTGCGAAGATGCTGACTTTGAACAATACAGGTCCGGTAAGTGCGCCCAATGCTCTACCACCAGCGGCTGCAGCTAAATTTGCGGCCATCAACGTGGCTCGAGCGGAGGGTGCGAGTTCGGTAAGCAAGGAAATCAGTGTAACGAAACTAAACTCAAAGGAGAGATAAAAGATGAAGAGTCCAATCAATGCAGAAAACAGGCTCCTTCCTAGAAACGGGAGCACGAGACAGGCTAGAATTACAGACCCCAGTCCCAAGTAGAGGGAGCGTACCTTCCCCAACCGATCTGTCAGGGCGGCCACCAGCCCCTCACCGCCCAATTCAGCAAATCCGATGATGGCGGATGCTGCGCCGAGGGCAACAACCTGTAAGCCGAAAGAAGATTCAAGCCAGATGCCATATACGATATTAATCGACTCGTTCCCGACGCTTAAGAGAAGCATCACTGAAAGTGCGGCGAGAGCAGAAGGATGAGATGTAATCATCCGGAGAGAATCGCTAAGCGTCGTTCGAACCGAATTTCCATATAGATCCGAAGGAAGCAGTCGCCAGATGAAAATACATGCGAGAGCCAAGAGCAATCCAAGTAGAGGGAAGGGAGCGACCCAACCGCTTCGGGAGATCAGCCAGCCAATGATTGGCAGACCTACAAGCGAGGCCCCTGACCAACCAACTTCGGTAATGGCGATTGCGCGCCCGCGTAAACTGTTATGGACATTGTCGCCTATATAGGCCTGCATCGCTGGGTCGAATATGATTTTCCCTACGGCGCCTAGAAGCAATGCGATAAAGAGACTCGGGTATGTCGGCCAAAAAAGTAACAGGACGGAACCACCAGCAAAGAAACCAAGACCGACGAGCATGGCAGACCTGCGACCTATCAGGTCGCCTGCGGACCCAAATAGCGGTCCGAAGATGCCAAGGCTGGATCGGGCGGTGATCGCAAGCGAGATCGCTGAGATGTCAACGCCCAGCGCGCGAGCAAAGGAGGGCAGGAATGGGTAAACCATCCTGTAGCCAGTGTTCATGATGGTTCGGGTGATCAAGAAGAGTGTTAACTGGCCGCGCAGTGGAGCAAGCGATGGCTGCTTCATCAGCGCTCAAGTACTCGCTGCTGTAGCCAATAACTGAGCCACCTAAGGGCGAAAACACATAACCCAAGCAGGGTGAAGAAGAAAAGTCGAATCTCGATTGAATTTGAAGAGAGGATCGGAGAGGGAGGGTGCATTACCTGCTCTGCCCGTGACAGAGTGAACCAGAGTGCGGCGAAGTAGCCTATATTGATCAAGCTGGAATAGCGGGGATTCTGCAAGATCCGGATGGCGAGTTGAAGTAGGATGCCGATGATGGCAAAATCTACGGCGAAACGGAAGCGCGGTTCAGTGAGGTAAAGCCCAATCCAATTTGCCTGCATCGTCCATAGACTAAGCGGCAGGTAGGTGATCCAGAAAAATATCCCAGCCTGTCCTAAGGCGTTCGACCAGGTGTGCAGTGATTGTCTTGATAGGAGCCATCCCCCGAGACCAGCCACCGCAGCTGAGCCGAAGGCGATGAGCGCCGTCCATACCCATGCACCGTGGATGTAAACAAGACGAACGTTGGTTCCCAACGAACATTCGGCAGGACCGAAAAACGAAGCTATGGCGATGACGACAACAGCAAGCAGGAAGAGCCTGAGAGATGGCATTTTACGCATGGGACGGGTATTTTACCCGGAAGTCGTTACGGGACCGATAATCACATCAGAGATGCGCAATCGCATTCTGCTGCGATTGGCTTGATTTCATCTAATTGTCAGGTGAACCTTTCTCCGGGTCTAACTGCAGCATCGGCATCTTTATTTGATGGCGTCGAGCGGCTGCGATTGCCTCCTCATAGCCAGCATCAGCATGGCGGACGATTCCGGTACCTGGATCAGTAGTCAGCACACGTTCAATCCTTGCCGCTGCTTCCGGTGTTCCATCGGCGACAATTACCTGCCCGGCGTGTTGACTATAGCCTATGCCGACGCCGCCTCCGTGATGGAATGACACCCAGGTCGCACCACCTACGGCGTTAAGCATGGCGTTCAGCAGCGGCCAGTCGCTGACAGCATCCGTCCCGTCAAGCATTCCTTCTGTCTCTCGATTGGGTGAAGCGACAGAGCCTGCATCGAGGTGGTCGCGCCCGATAACGATCGGTGCTTTCAACTCGCCGCTGGCAACCATCTCATTGAAGCGTAGACCGGCCTTCACCCTTTCTCCGTAGCCCAACCAGCAGATGCGCGCTGGCAATCCCTGGAAGTGGATCTGCTCGCGCGCCATTTTAAGCCAGCGAAGCAGGTGTTCATTGTCTGGGAAGAGTTCAGCAACGGCTTCATCTGTACGGTAGATATCCTCCGGGTCACCAGAGAGAGCTACCCAGCGGAAAGGACCTTTCCCAAGGCAGAACAGGGGTCGAACGTATGCTGGGACGAAGCCAGGGAAATCGAAAGCATCCCGCACCCCGTGGTCGAACGCACGTTGGCGCAGGTTGTTGCCATAGTCGAAGACTTCTGCACCGCTGCGTTGAAAAGCTAGCATGGCTTCGACATGCCGGGCCATGGATGTCATGGCTTGGCGGGCGTATGCTTCGCGATCGTTCTCGCGCAGCTCGTTGGCCTCCTCGAGTGTCAGACCGTGAGGGACATAGTCGTAGACGTCATGAGCAGGTGTTTGATCGGTCACGATGTCCGGTGTGATACCTCGCTGCACGAGTTCGGGGAAAATGTCGGCTGCGTTTCCAATCAAACCGATCGACCGAGGTTCATTGTCCTTAAGCGCCTCTTCGACGAGCGTCATCGCCTCCTCAAGTTCATTCACAACATGCTCCACGTACCCGTGTTCGAGACGGCGCATTGCTCGCTCCGGATCGATCTCAACGATCAGACCAATGCCCTCATTCATTGTGATCGCCAAGGGTTGGGCACCCCCCATTCCACCCAGGCCAGCGGTGAGGACGAATTTGCCACGCAGGGAAGGCCAACCGTTCAGGCGCGCCAGGGATCCGAGTGTCTCATAGGTCCCCTGGAGGATGCCCTGGGTGCCAATGTAAATCCAAGAGCCGGCGGTCATCTGACCGTACATAATCAAACCCTTCGAGGCCAGTTCGTCGAAGTGCTCCTGGGTGGCCCAATGAGGTACGAGGTTCGAGTTGGCGAGCAGCACGCGTGGGGCATCGGTATGGGTTGTGAAAACTGCGACCGGCTTGCCGGATTGCACAAGCAGGGTTTCATCATTTTCTAGCTGCTTAAGCGATTCCAGGATTGCATCGAAACAGTCCCAGTCACGAGCTGCTTGCCCTCGCCCTCCGTAAACCACTAGATCATCGGGTTTCTCCGCGACCTCAGGATCCAGATTGTTTTGGATCATGCGGTAGGCAGCTTCTGTGAGCCAAGATTTGCAGGCGAGTTCTGTGCCCCGCGGGGCTCGTACCGATCGCGATTGAGACATTTTCGCCTCCATTCTTGCGAGTTCAAATTTCGTTACGTTTACGATTTACCCTGGCCCTAGAACCTATGACCGGACAATGAATAAGGGAAGTATATTTTGGGATGATAAGCGCCATATGTCAGGTGGTAAATAAATTACCAATCAAGTATTTCTTGGATGTCGTCAGGCCAACGTTCTAGGTGGGTGACCTCTCCGTAATTCTTTCGCCCACCGACTTTCGCTTTTTCGGTCATTTGTTCAGGATGGGCAGGATAGCCAAAGGATAGTGTGACATGAAGATTCCAATCCTTGGGTAATCCGAGGAGTGCCCTGGCTGCCTCCGGTTGATAAATCGTTGCCAGGCATGAGCCCACACCAAGCTCCCAGGCGGCGAGTTGCATATAGGCAGCTGCCTGCCCTGCATCGAACATGATGGACCAGCGCAGGTTCGGATCTGGGGTGACGATCGCTACACCCATAGCAGCCCCTGCCAGATGTCCGGCATAGGTGCCTAATTCAGACAGTTTTGTGAGAGTCTCACGTTCGCGGATGATGATGAAGTGCCAGGGTTGTCGGTTCTTCGCCGATTGTGCTCTACGTCCAGCGTTGACGATCTTGCGCACGATATCTTCAGGAAGAGGCTCATCGCTGAATTTGCGAATTGCGCGTTTGATACGGATTGCATCATGGACGTTCATACCGTCCTCCCAAAATTGTCAGATGCAATTATACGGCTCAATTGAACGGCCATCTAATCTGGGTATCAGATAAAACCCGACACATTGTGCGCCGGGTCATCAGGGTTGGACTCGAAAGGAGCTGCTAATACTCTAAGGTTTGATATTGCAGGGCTCTGCTCATTGAAGGGTCAAAGCGGCGAAGGTTGTGCCGCCAAGCGTTTTAGCCAGCGCTCCCTGCGCGTTGCACCATACATCCCGGACCGGACAGTCATCACCAAATACGCATGCATTTGTATCGTGGACGCACTCGTTCAGCATGATCGGGCCATCAATGGCTTCGACCACTTCAAGCAGTGAGATTTTGTCTGAAGAGCGAGCAAGGGATACGCCCCCACGGGCGCCGCGCGAAGTCTGAACGACACCGGCAACTGAAAGCTGCGAGACGATCTTCGCCAGGAATGACGGGGGGATGTGCTGTTCCTGAGCGATTTCACTCGTTGGCGCCCGTCGTCCGTTATCCAGACCAGAAAGGTAAAGCACCGCGCGAACTGCGTAGTCCGCCTGACGTGTAATCTGCATTCTATATCCTCCAATTCGACCTAGATACTCTAACCATCAGGGTAGGAGTTGTCTAGTTATAAAAGTGTACGATGGGGACTCCAAAAGGAACAAGTGCATTGTGTCACAAGGCCTGTATGACCTTTTACGATAGGATATGGTTGCTTTGAAAACCAGCCATGGTATGATTGCGCCAGTGCACATTTTATTCATGTTTTTTAGTTAAAGGAGGCCCTGTGAAGCATATCGCTGTCGTGGGCGTTGGATATGTGGGTTTAGTAAGCGCCGCGGGTTTTGCTGATCTTGGCAATCGCGTTATCGCTCTTGATATCAATGAAGAGCGGATTAACGGCCTTAAGAAAGGCATTATGCCGATCTACGAGCCCGGCCTGGAGGAGATGGTCGAACGCAATGTCGCTTCGGAGCGATTGTCCTTTACAACTTCATACGCGGAAGCGATTATGGGGGCGGATTTTGTCTTTATAGCCGTTGGAACACCATCCGGAGTTGATGGTGAAGCTGATTTGAAATACGTTAAGTCGGCCGCAGAGTCAGTCGCGCAAGTGATGGATGCTCCCCTCATTATTGTCAACAAATCAACTGTCCCCGTCGGGACGGGCGACTGGGTCGCGGAGATCATCCGCAACAGCCAGCCTAAGCCGATTCCATTTTCTGTTGTATCTTGCCCTGAGTTCCTGCGAGAAGGATCGGCGATACTCGACTTCATGAATCCTGCGCGGACAGTCCTCGGATCCCAGGATTATGAAGCGGCTGACAAAGTCGCTCAGCTGCATCTACCTCTACGGGCGCCGATCATGATCACCAACCTGCGTACAGCAGAGATGGTCAAATACGCGTCGAATGCATTCCTGGCCACGCGCATCTCCTTCATCAATGAAATCGCAAATATCTGCGAGGCGTTAGGCGCCGATGTCAAAGAAGTAAGCACCGGCATGGGCTATGATGCCCGCATTGGTCCCTATTTCTTGGATGCCGGTCTTGGGTATGGCGGGTCTTGTTTCCCAAAGGATGTGAAGGCTCTTGCGCATATGGCGGATGAGAAAGGACGTCACCCGCAAATCCTTCAAGCCGTCATGGATATTAACGATGATCGGCGCCGATTGCTCGTTGAAAAAATCCGAGAAGGAGTGGGAGATTTCGAAGGGAAAGTAATCGGGATTCTGGGGCTTACATTCAAACCCAATACCGACGATCTCCGTGACGCACCAGCGCTCGATATTGCGAAGCGGTTGCTCGAAGGTGGCGCTAAGGTCAGCGCGTACGACCCGGTGGGAATGCCCGGTGCCGCTAAGCTAATGCCCGAGATCGATATGGTGGAGGATCCCTACGCTTTGGCTGAAGCCTCCGACGCGTTGGTTATTTGCACTGAATGGAATGAATTCAAGCAGCTAGATTTACAACGGATTAAAGATCTTCTACGCAACCCGATCATCATCGATGGTCGCAACATCTATGAGCCTCATGAGATGGCGCAACTGGGGTTTACCTATCTTGCGGTGGGCCGAGGGTATCACGGCGGTAAACCAATAAATGGTTGAACTCTCCCATGAGTGATGCGCCCAAGCCCACCCTCGTTACACGTCTTCGTAACGGTCTTGAGGTACGCCTTAAAGAGATTCATACCGCACCTCTGACAACCTGCTGGATCTGGTACCGAGTAGGGTCGCGCAACGAAAGCCCCGGGACGACCGGGATCTCCCACTGGGTCGAACATATGCAATTCAAGGGAACCCCCACCTTCCCAGCCGGGGTATTAGATCGCGCCATTTCACGCACCGGGGGTGTTTGGAATGCCTTCACCTGGCTAGATTGGACAGCATATCTTGAGACGTTGCCCGCAGACAGCATCAGACTAGCCCTTGATCTTGAAGCCGATCGTATGGAGAACAGCCTTTTCGATGTAAATGAAGTAGAGGCGGAACGGACCGTGATCATCGCTGAACGCCAGGGGCATGAGAACGAGCCTACATTCCGTCTGGCAGAGGAAGTCCAGGCAGCCTCCTTCCGGGTCCATAGCTATCACCATGAAGTAATCGGGGATATGGTGGACTTGCAGTCGATGACGCGTGACGACCTCTATACGCATTACCGTCAATACTATATTCCCAGCAATGCAGTCCTGGCCATCGCCGGAGACTTCAACACCCGTCGAATGCTGGACCAGGTTAGAGAGATCTTTGGTCCGTTACCAAAGGTTCAGGCGCCGCAGCAGATGTCAAGGGAAGAACCCTCCCAGAGAGGGGAGCGGGTTGTAAATGTCAGTGGACCCGGTGAAACGCCTTATCTGAAAATTGCCTATCATGCTCCAGCGGCAAATGACGAAGATTTCCTCCCGATGAACGTTCTGGGCAGTGTGCTGGCAGGGGCATCCAGTTTTAATTTCTTCGCTGGAGGGATATCTAATAAAACATCGCGCCTTTATCGTGCGCTCGTTGACGGCGAAGTTGCGGCATCCGTTCAGGGAGGTCTGGCCGCATCAATCGACCCTTACCTCTATAACATCCACATCACGGTGCGCCCAGATCGGACGCCGGAGCAGGCGCTTGCCGTGCTAGATCAGGAGATGGCCCGTACTCTCGAAGCGCCGATCGATGAAGAGGAGTTGTCAAAAGCGATCAAACAAGCGCGCGCTCTTTTTGCTTACAGCAGCGAAAGCATCACCAATCAGGGGTTCTGGCTGGGGTTTAGTGAGATGTTTGCCGATAGTTCATGGTACGAGAGCTATCTAGACCGCCTGACAGAGGTAACCCCCGAGATGGCGTGGGAAATCGCCAAAAAATATCTCGTAGACTCCAATCGCATTGTTGGATTCTACCGTCCTAATTCGAGCTGAGTCATGCCTAAAGACACACCAAAACTACCAAAGCTTGATCTTGCTGCTCTACCCGGACCGGAAACTATACGCAGGGAAGAATTACCAAACGGTGTTGTGGTGCTCATACGGGAGAATTTCTCCAGCCCTTCTGTTGTACTCTCCGGTTACCTTCCGGTAGGCGCGCTTGCGAACACAGCGGATACCGCTGGGTTGGCTTATATGACTGCAATCGCCATGACCCGTGGTACACGAACCCGCTCCTTTCAACAGATTTTCGAATCTATAGAATCCATCGGCGCACGCTTGTCGCTGTATGGTGGGACACACACTACGGCTTTTCAAGGGAAGGCGCTTACAGAAGATCTTGGTATGTTATTGGAACTGTTAGCCGATGTCCTGCAGAATCCATCCTTCCCGAAAGCGGAATTTGACCGGCTGCGAGCCCAGCAACTCACCGCGCTGGCGATTCGTGAACAGGATACTAGGGCACGGGCACAGATGGCGTTTGACACACTGGTGTACCGTGATCACCCTTATAGGCTGTCGACGGACGGTTATGTAGAGACAATCAGCGAGTTGACATGCTCCGATCTGCGAAGATTCCATAGCGATTATTTCAGCCCCTCTGGTCTAGTGATAACAATCGTTGGGGGAGTAAAAGCGGAAAGGGTTTTGGACCTCGTAACATCTACGCTCGGTCAGTGGAAAACGAAGCAGCGACAGGAGATGCCTGATCTGCCGAAACTGAAACCATTGAAGAAATCCAGGAGAGTAGTCATTCGACTTGAAGAAAAGGCACAGAGTGATCTGGTAATCGGAGCCCCTGGACCAAGTCGATACGATGAAGGCTATTTGGCGGCTGCGATGGGGAATAGCATCCTCGGGCGTTTCGGTCTAATGGGGAGAATTGGTGAGGCGGTGCGTGTCAGCGCAGGATTGGCGTATTACGCATACAGTTCAATCTCGGGTGGGCCGGGTCCTGGTCCCTGGCAGGTGGTTGCCGGAGTAAATCCGAAAGACGAGGATCGGGCGGTCGAGATTGTCCAGAATGAGATCAAGCGTTTCACGTCTCACAGTGTGAGTGAGGAAGAGTTGTTCGAGAACAAGGCTAATTTTATTGGTCGTCTTCCTATGCAACTCGAGTCAAACGAGGGAGTTGCAGGGGCGATCTCGCATCTTGAACGTTATGGTTTGGGGCTGGATTACTATCAACGCTATCAGGATCTGGTCGCAGCGATAACTTGTGATCAGGTTTTGGCTATGGGAGAGCGCTATCTCGACCCTGAACGGCTTGCAGTCGCAATCGCGGGTCCGGATGGGGGTGGTGTGTGATACTGGTCTCCTCCGGCGTAGACATTGTCGAGGTCGAGCGCATCGACCGCGCCATCATACGCCATGGTCAGCGCTTCTTTCAACGCTTGTATACATCCAAAGAATTGGTTGATTCAGGAGGGCGCACACCGGCACTGGCGGCTCGCTTTGCAGCGAAGGAAGCAGTAGCGAAGGCGCTTGGCACCGGCATCGGTGATGTTGGCTGGACAGAGATAGAGATCATCAGAGGATCAAATAAAGAGCCGATGCTTCACCTGTCCGGTCGTGCCGAAGAGGTAGCCCGTGAATTAATGATCACCGCCTGGTCGATTAGCTTGAGTCACACACATGAACACGCAATTGCAGTCGCTATTGCCCTACGGCAAGCTTCATAAGTATTCATAACGGAGAATTATCAGGTGATGGAAACTCAGGGAATCGCCGTTGGAAATCGCATCGAGGATACACAGCAGGTTACTCTTGAGCGGGTCGCATCGCATCTAGGTAGCGGTTCACTTCAAGTGTATGCTACGCCAGCGATGGTCACTTTCGTAGAACAGACATGCCGGAAGCTTGTTGAACCTCATTTACCCGAGGGTAAGACAACAGTGGGGATTGCCCTTACCGTACGCCATATCGCCCCAACCCCCTTGGGGGGAAAAGTTTCCATCCAAGCGGAGATTGTCCTGATTGAGAAGAACGTGATTTCATTCCAGACTGAAATCTGGGATGAGGTGGAGAAGATCGGTGAAGTGGCACATGAACGTGCAGTGATCGAGATAGACCGCTTCACTGCACGCGTGCAGCAGAAATCCCTTTAAACCGCAATTTGAATACGAGATCATCCAATCATTCGATCAAGCTTTCATGGTTTTCCTTTGAAGGATCTTGCATCGTCATCTAGCACACCTCCGGTTGTACATCAACTTGATTACTTGACTGGCCTGTACATTGAATGAGCAATTTTCGCTCTTTGACGAAGGTTCACGCCCGTGATATACTCTCCTTCGGTCCCGCCTGATCATGAATCCGGGCGGGAATAATTCTGCCCAATGCGGGCAAATACGCACGCCTCAGGAGTACGCCGGGCGTGCCGGTGGGCCAACTGGTTCCGGCGTAGAATGAATGAGGCGGAGGTTTAACGCATAGGAGGTTACCTCATGGCCGTTGTTAGTATGAAAGCCCTGCTTGAAACAGGGGTCCACTTCGGTCACCGAACTCGGAAGTGGAATCCAAAGATGAAGTCGTACATCTTTACCGAGCGAAACGGCATCCACATTATTGATCTTCAACAGACTTTAGAAGCGCTCGAAGTGGCTTACGCTGTCATTCGAGATATCGTCGCCGGGGGCGGAGGTATTCTCTTTGTAGGCACGAAGCGGCAAGCGCAGGAGACAATCGAATTGGAGGCGGTGCGTTGTGGCATGCCCTATGTCAACTTGCGTTGGCTGGGGGGTACGCTTACGAATTGGTTGACGATCCGCAGCCGGATTGACGAACTCGAACGGTTAGAGCGCCGTAGGGACGCGGGCGAATTTGAGCTTCTCACGAAGAAAGAAGCGCTAAGTCTTACGCGGAGGATTGACAAATTGGAAGCCCGACTGGGCGGAATTCGCGAGATGCGAACCCCACCAAAGGGGCTTTTCGCTGTCGATGTCCGCCAGGAGAGCACCGCTATTCACGAAGCTAACCTGCTAAACATCCCCGTTTTTGCATTGGTCGACACCAATTGTGATCCGAGTGTCATTGACTATGTTATCCCTTCAAACGACGATGCGATCCGCGCGATCAAGCTGCTTACTTCTAAGGTTGCCGACGCTGTCCTCGAAGGCAAGGCGATGCGCAAAGATGAAGAGGAAGAACAAGTCGCCGATGCGGGTAAAGCTCTGTCCGCTGAAGAATACGAAATGAGCGATGAAGAACTATTGGGAGAAGCCACACTGGCGAAGATCCAAAGCGGAGCCTTCGGAGATAAAGCAAAGGGCGAAGAAGAACTCGAGAAGAAAGAAGGTTCCGAGGAACAGGATACCACCGAAGTAGTTGAGACAACTGAGGAACTCGAGAACGTTGAAGGTCCTGAATCAGATGAAGAATCTGAAGCGACGGAAGAGCCTGAAACAATAGAAGAGTCCGATGTGACGGAAGAGGATGAAACGGCTGAAGAGCCTGAGGAAATTGAAGCCGAGGGCGCAGGGGACGAGGAGAAAACAGAAGAATGAGCATTGCAGCGGGTGACGTAAAAGCACTGCGTGAAAAGACAGGCGCTGGAGTTCTTGATTGCAAGAAAGCTCTAGAAGATACCAACGGTGATATGGAGAAGGCGATTGTCCTTTTGCGTGAACAAGGATTGGCCGATGCAAAGAAACGCTCTGATCGAGAGACCCGCAACGGAAGGCTGGAGCTATACAGCCACGGGGATGGTAGAGTGGGGGTGATGGTGGAGGTCAATTGCGAGACGGACTTTGTCGCGCGCACAGATGCTTTCCGTGAATTTGCCCATGAGATCGCCCTTCAGATTGCTGCATCAGCACCGCAGTGGGTCCGGGAAGAAGATGTCCCTGAAGAAGTCATCAAAGCTAAGCAGGAGATCGCACGCAAACACGCCCTGGGTGAGGGAAAGCCGGAGAAGGTCATTGATCGGATCATCGAAGGCAAGCTAAATAAATTCCTCGATGAAAAATGCCTCGTGCGTCAAGAATATATTCGGGATGATTCCAAGACTGTCGCTGATTTATTAAACGACACTATCGTGTCCACAGGTGAGAACATCACCATACGACGGTTTGAACGATGGGAAATCGGCGAGGAACTAGCATAATAATTCGGGCCAACAAATTGTTGGCCCGATTGCTTATGGCGATAATAACCAGGAATTGATGAGGGATAAAAATGGCTGATCCTGTGTACCAACGAATCCTCCTCAAACTCGGCGGGGAAACTCTGGCGGGAGATGGCGGCATAGGCATTGATCCACGAAAGGCAGAGGATGTTGCTGCGCGCGTGGAAGACGTTCGCAAACTTGGTGTCCAGATTGCAATCGTCATAGGTGCGGGGAACCTCTGGCGCGGCCTGGAGGGGATCAAGCGCGGTATGGAACGGGCTACAGCTGACTACATGGGGATGCTTGGGACCGTGATGAACTCTCTAGCGCTCATGGATGCACTTGAGCGCGGTGGATCGGTAACTAGAGTAATGTCGGCCATAGAAATGCGCGCAGTGGCGGAGCCCTATATTCGCCGTCGCGCAATTCGCCACCTGGAAAAGGACCGAATAGTGATCCTCGGTGGAGGGACTGGAAATCCCTATTTCTCCACCGATACTGCGGCTGCCTTGAGAGCGATGGAGATCGAAGCCGACATCGTGATCAAAGCTACGAAGGTCGACGGTGTCTATGATGCCGATCCGGAGAAAAAACCGGATGCAAAACGCTTTGACCATATCACGTATATCGAAGCTCTCAGTCAGCGTTTAGAAGTCATGGACAGTACGGCAATCTCCCTTTGCATGGACAATAGACTCCCAATCCTGGTTTTGGATATGTGGCAATCCGACAGCCTCACGAAAGCTGTTCTAGGTAAACCGGTAGGTACTGAAATCTCAGATACTTAAATTCCCCAATTGTATTTGTTGTACCGTGTGCTCTTTTTGGGGACAGCGGTTGGCGGCAAGAGGTGGGAAGGTATGTCTCTTTCCGGGCAATTAGCATACGCGCTCCTTGAGATTCATGTAAGTAACCCTTTCACAAAAAAACCAAAATTGCGCTATCCTTATATGGAACCCACACTTAAGGTAAGGTCGATAAAAGGAGAGTATCTATGGTAAAGGATGCACTCGAAGAGGCTCAAGCTCGCATGAAAGGAGCGATCGTTTCCTTCGAGGAAGATCTCGCTTCGATTCGAACAGGTCGCGCCTCTCCAGCTCTAGTCGATCGTCTATCTGTTGAGTACTATGGCAATCCAACGCCGTTGATGCAGCTCGCAACGATATCTGCCCCTGAACCGAGACTTCTCACAATCCGTCCCTTCGACCCGGCTAGCATTAAGGATATTGAACGTGCGATCATGTCTTCAGATCTGGGTCTCAATCCCAACAACGATGGCAAGCTCATCCGCTTGAGCATACCCCCCTTGACCGAAGAACGCCGCCATGAACTCGTCCGTGTTGTTAAGAATCGAGCTGAGGAAGCTCGTGTTGCAGTGAGGAATGTGCGCAGGGATGTCCAGAATGACATGCGGGAGTTCGAGCGCGAGAAAATGATTTCGGAGGACGAACTCAAGCGCGGGGAGGGCGATCTCCAAAAGCATACGGATCATCACATTGACCAGATCAATGAAATCGGGGAACGTAAGGAAACTGAGGTCCTTGAAGGTTGATCAAAACTTCACGCAACCTATGACGGATGAATCTGATATAAAACTTCCAGCGAAAATCCCTGAGCACGTTGCCATCATCATGGACGGTAATGGTCGTTGGGCGCGCTCGCGTGGATTGCCGCGCATGGCGGGTCACCGCGCTGGTGTTGATAATCTACGTCGGATCATCGAAGCCGCCGCGGAATACGGGATCGAGTATCTTACGATCTATGCTTTCTCAACGGAGAACTGGAAACGCCCTCCAGCTGAGGTGAAGGGATTGATTAATATTCTCGAGGATGTAATCGATAGAGAATTGGAATCGCTTCATGAAAATGGCGTTCAATTGCGTCATATTGGACGTCTTGAACAGCTAAAACCGGAGCTTCAAGATAAGGTCAAACATGCCATCAAATTAACAAGAAGTAACGACCGGTTGATTCTCAACGTGGCATGGAACTATGGCGGTCGTGACGAGATTGTTTGTGCCATCAAGGAGATGATCTCGGACGGTATTCAACCCGATGAAATCACCGAAGCTCTTGTTAGCCGGTACCTCTTCACTTCCGATTCCCCTGACCCGGATTTGATCATTCGAACGTCAGGTGAGATGCGTGTGAGCAATTTCCTCATCTGGCAAGGCGCTTACTCAGAGTGGTATGTCACTACAACCTACTGGCCTGATTTCGATCCTGAAGAATTACTTAAGGCGCTGCACGTCTACGCGCAGCGTGAACGCCGCTACGGACGGATCTCAGACAAGGTGTCATCAAGGTAAACATGCTGCCTGAGCGAAGCGCCATTGCTCTCCTGTTCTTCCCATTGATTGCGTGGATTATTGCCGACGGCAGCTGGTTGTACGCCGCCAGCATCACGGGCATTCTGACAATGGCTGCCTATGAATACGGCAGCCTCTTTTGTGCTGGTGGTTACCGTCCGGCAAAACCCTTATTAATCATTGGCGTTATCGCAATCGTACTCATCCGCTTCAATTTTGGATTTGAGTTTGATCATTTTCTTCTCGCAGGCATCGGTTTAATTGCGATGACCTGGCATGTGATCGACTTCGAACGGGGAGCACCTAAATCCGGTACGGATTTTGCCCTAACCCTCAGCGGGATTCTTTATGTCGGGTGGATTGGAGCCTTCTTTATTACGATCCGTCGTATGCCCGATGGCCTCTGGTGGTTCTTATTGTCCCTGCTTTCGATTTGGATTGCGGATTCAGCAGCCCTCCTTTTTGGGCGTAGGTTTGGTCGCCATAAGCTCGTCCCCCGCGTGAGTCCAAAAAAAACCTGGGAAGGCTACCTTGCCGGTATCGGAATGGGGATTCTAGGTGGTGCAGGTCTGGCATTGCTTTGGAGAATCGGGGCCGGATCGCTCGCGGGAATAAACGCTATGTCGGGTGCGATCATCGGGGGGGTGGTCGGAACCGTCGCACCGATGGGTGACCTCGGCATAAGTATGTTCAAACGTCAATTCGGCGAGAAGGATACAGGGGCGTTGCTCCCTGGCCATGGTGGAGTTCTGGATAGAATCGATACTTGGCTATGGTCAGCCGTAATAGGTTACTTTCTTGTGATTATATTAACGAGCACAGGATAAATCACAAACCTGGAGAGTGTCTGAATGAGTAAAAAACCATCACACAATCTCGCGTTGGATCTCGTCCGTGTCACAGAGGCGGCAGCGCTTGCAGCAGGACGGTGGATGGGTCGAGGGCAGAAGGAGGATGGAGACCGAGCAGCGGTGGATGCCATGCGCCTGGTGTTGAATTCAATCGACATCGATGGAGTTATCGTCATTGGCGAGGGTGAGAAGGATGAAGCCCCGATGCTTTTCAATGGTGAGAGACTTGGAACCGGGAATGGACCAGCATTGGATATCGCTGTGGACCCGGTCGAAGGTACGCGTCTCCTCGCCCAAGGTAGACCGAATTCTGTTGCGACCGTCGCCTTGGCTGAGAGCGGTTCGATGTTCAATCCAGGACCGATTGTTTACATGCATAAAATAGCAGTCGGTTTGGCGGGAAAGGGGCATATTGATATTGACGCTCCAATCGAGGTGAATCTAAATGTGATCGCCCGTGAAAAGGGCGCAGACGTCGACGACCTGACAGTGGTTATTCTCGAACGTCCGCGACATGAGGAACTGATCCAGCGCGTCCGCGAGACCGGCGCTCGAATCCGGCTGATCACCGATGGTGATGTCGCCGGTGCAATGTTGGCTGCGCGACCTGACTCGGGAATTGATCTCTTAATTGGAATTGGCGGGACTCCAGAAGGAGTGCTTTCCGCCTGCGCGTTGAAATGCATGGGCGGTGAGATCCAGGGGCGTTTGTATCCCAGGAACGACGCCGAAGCGAAAGCGGCGAAGGATCTGGGTTACGATTTGGATAAAGTGCTCAGGATCGATGATCTCGTAGCAACTGATGACATCTTTTTTGCCGTAACAGGCATCACCGACGGCGAATTAGTGGATGGAGTGAAGTACTTCGGTGCTGGTGCGCGAACGCATAGCCTCGTGATGAGAGGGATAACAGGAACCGTGCGCGAGGTGATCGCAACCCACCGCTGGGACAAATTAATGGTGGTAAGCGAAATTCAATACGATCGTATCGGGTGACCTATCCGCGGACCCAAAAGTGCCATAGTGCGAAAGATGCGGCGCTTAGATAACCCGCCAAGGTTCTAAACAAGGTTAAAATAGGCATTTGCGAATTATTGAAGATTTTCGAAAGGATTCGGTTTGGGTCTACTTGGTGAGGGCAGGGATTATTTGAGAGAGTGGATAGTGAATAGGAATAGAGCGCTTCTTGCACCCCTCCTTTCTGCGTGCTATAATTCCTGCGTTCAAGAAGACTCGCTGTCTCAGGACAGCGCCCCCTTCAACTAACTCTGACCAGAATAACATTTGAGCTATCCTCGAATAGTTATCACTATAAGTGATTACCTACATATTAATCTTGAATACCAATCGATAGAAGCAATAAACGAAATTTTCCATTGGGAGTACATTAATGAATATTGGGCAACTTGAAGGGATGACTCTGGCCGACCTCAGGGATTTGTCGAAAGAGTATGATGTGAGCGGCGCTTCCCGCATGAAAAAAGAGGACTTGATCCTCCGCATTATGCAAATGGATGCGGAGCGCAGAGGGCTGGAGCTGCGCGGGGGCGTGTTAGAGATTATGAACGAGGGGATGGGGTTCCTGCGCGCAGATCACTATCTCCCAGGGCGTAATGATATCTATGTCTCACAGTCACAGATGAGGCGATTTAAATTGCGAACAGGGGATATGATCATAGGCCAAATCCGCCCCCCGAAAGATACAGAGAAATACTTCGGCTTGCTCCGTGTGGAATCGATAAATGGCTTGGATCCGGAAGAAGCGAAAGAGCGACCAAGGTTCAACGACCTTACACCGATCTTCCCGGAGGAACGGTTTGATCTCGAGACTGATCGGTTCACGCTCGCGACGCGATTGATTAATTTGATCGCGCCTATCGGCAAAGGGCAGCGCGGATTAATTGTCTCCCCACCAAAGGCGGGAAAAACGACGGTATTAAAACAAATCGCCAACGCGATTTCTCTGAAGTATCCTGAGATTCACCTCATGGTCGCGCTCATCGGCGAGCGACCGGAAGAGGTGACCGATATGGATCGGTCGGTCGATGCAGAAGTGATTGCATCCACGTTTGATGAGCCGGTCACTTCCCATGTCAGGGCGGCAGAAATGGCATTGGAGAGAGCCAAGCGTTTGGTGGAGTGTGGGAAGGATGTCGCCATCCTTCTAGATTCCATCACGCGTCTCTCGAGAGCCTATAACTTGATGGTAACGCCATCGGGCAGGACTCTCTCGGGTGGTATCGACCCCGCCGCCCTCTACCCGCCGAAGCGTTTCTTCGGAGCGGCACGGAACATTGAAGAGGGCGGTTCGCTTACAATCATCGCTACGACTCTTGTAGACACGGGCTCTCGCATGGACGATGTTGTCTATGAGGAATTTAAGGGAACCGGGAACATGGAACTTCATCTCTCACGCAAGCTACAAGAGAGACGAGTTTTCCCCGCCTTTGATATCGATCGCTCCTCGACCCGCCGTGAGGAACTACTGCTTGGGCCAGATCTCACGCGGCGAGTATGGCTGATGCGGAGGATGTTCGCTCAAATGATCGAACCACCGATCGGAGCTGGGATGGACATCACAACAGCTACAGAAGCGCTCTTGCACCGCATCGCACAAACCGAAAACAACATCGAATTTCTTGAAACCCTCTCCGAAGATCAATAACCAACAAACACCACAACGCCAGCGGCGACGGCTGTGGACCGGCGCGCTTTTCCTCATTGGCACGATGGCTGTAATCGCGGCCGGTTGGGCGATCGCGTTGAATTTTAGATCGGGCATCCAAGCTGGCTATTCAAAGGCATCATCTGATAAACGTATATCTTCTGGAGACCTCACAGATATCTCCGCTCTTCCTGTTTACGAACCTGACATTGATACGAAGGTGCTCTCCCGGGTGGCGAACCTGAACACGTCGAAGCCAAGTCGGTCACGCATCGACGTCCTTCGCTACACAGTTCAGCCGGGCGATTCAGTATTTGGGATTTCGGAAAAGTTTGGGATCGAAGCGGAGACACTGCTGTGGGGAAATTTTGAGGTTCTAAATGACGACCCTCACCTATTAAAACCTGGCCAGGAGTTGAATATCCTGCCTGTCGACGGGACATATTATGAATGGCAGGACGATGATAACCTCGATCAGGTCGCTAGCTTTTTCGGTGTTGAGCCGCGGCAGATCATTGAATATCCAGGAAACCACATCAGTATCGTTGATCCGCAGATCATGCCCGGGACGTGGTTGATCGTACCCGAAGGCCGGAGAGCTTTTAGGCAGTGGTTTGTCCCGACAATTGCTCGAGGGCACGCGGGCGTCGGCGCGGCATATGGTCCCGGTGGATGTACCGGAACTTATACAGGAGTTATCGGAACCGGCGGTTTCATCTGGCCAGCGTCAAACCACTACATCTCCGGCAATGACTATTGGTCCGGCCACTTGGCGATTGATATCGCCGCGGGGATGGGGGCGGGAATATGGGCGGCAGACAGCGGGGTCATCGTTTTCGCTGGCTGGTCGACGGTTGGCTATGGCAATATGGTAATGATTGATCATGGGAATGGATGGCAAACTGTGTATGCCCACTTGAGCCAAGTCAATGTGAGCTGTGGACAGAGTGTGAACCAGGGGCAAAGTGTCGGGTTAGCCGGTTCCACCGGCAATTCGACGGGACCCCACCTGCATTTTGAAACCCGTTTTCAAGATGGATTTGTTAATCCGTGGTATGTTCTTCCATAGGATGTATTTTGCCTGTTCTTGACGGTCCACAACACACTTGATATGATGCGCGCACGAGATCAGTGGAAGGCGGATAGATTGCAGGAAAAGGCGACGAATGAGCGTAGCAAAGGCACGCTCCCAGTTCGAGCATGGAAGCGCATCGAATTGTGGGCGAAAATTTGCGTGGTTACGTTGCGAGATCCTATCCTGCGTTTCACTGGCCATCTAGCCCTTCTAACCCTTATAGCGTTAGGTGTGTGGGCTGCCCGTCTTGGTTGGGATACACTGCCAATGGACGCCTATGCCGGCATGGCGGAAGAAAACGAAAGCGCCATGCTTGAACCACCAACGGTATTAGGGCTGGGGATTGCCGACCTTCCTCCATACGCGGGCGGCTCAACACAATTTACGGGTGTGGGGCGATCGGTAGACATCCATACAGTCTTCCCTGAACGTCCACGCCTTGATTTGATCACATACCAGGTGCAGGAGGGGGACAGCCTCTTTGGGATCGCGGACAAATTCAGCCTGAAGCCTGAAACGATCTTATGGGGTAACTTCGACGTGCTCCAGGATAACCCCCACCGACTCAAACCCGGGCAGGAGCTCAACATTCCACCCGTGGATGGTACGCTGTATGAATGGCATGAAGGCGATGGCTTGAATGGGGTTGCGCAGTTCTTCGGTGTCGAACCAGGCGAGATAATCCAATGGCCGACGAATCATATCGACCCCGACATGGATCCGGAGAACCCAGATATCGAAGCAGGTACGGTGCTGATTATCCCCGGCGGTCGTCGCGAACTGGTCTCATGGAGCGCACCGCGCATCTCACGCAGCAACCCTGCGGTGGCAAAGGTCCTTGGACCAGGCGCATGCGGGTCGATCTATGATGGTGTTGTCGGCAGCGGGATATTCATATTTCCAACACCTTTGCACTATGTCTCCGGCTTCGATTACAGCTCCATCCATCCGGCGATCGATCTCGCCGGCAGCACCGGGCATGCCATCTTCGCTTCGGATTCGGGCGTTGTGGTCTATGCGGGTTGGAATGACTGGGGATACGGCTACGTGATCGTCCTGGATCACGGCAATGGGTGGCAAACGCTGTATGCTCACCTCAGCGCAATTAATGTGGTTTGTGGGCAATCCGTCTATCAAGGAGACGTGATCGGTGCGATGGGCTCAACCGGCAATTCTTCGGGACCTCACTTGCATTTCGAGATCATGCACGATGAGTATGGCAAAGTAAACCCTCACAATTTTCTGCAGTAAGACGAATAGTCAATGGCTTTCTTCAGGCCCACGGTCGTGTGCACTTCGGTGTGGGCTTTTCTATTATCTGACCTAGCTGGCGAGTCCGATCGGTGACTCACGATGTTCGCGCGCACACTTGGGAAAGCCTCAGGCGTGTCAAATCAAATGATATTGTTACCGAACAGTGATGGTTCTGTCATTTGATAATGTTACCGGGATGGCCTTCTCCTTTGTAGGGTGTGGGGGCATAAACAGGGTCAGGTAGACATCCTGG
>Ga0114922_10000337_pt1 | contig 45503 bp, 24 predicted proteins | sample AartaG_FD_100975 | JGI IMG/M metagenome (GOLD analysis project Ga0114922, IMG submission 100975) | Deep subsurface microbial communities from Aarhus Bay to uncover new lineages of life (NeLLi) - Aarhus_00045 metaG | ecosystem: Environmental > Aquatic > Marine > Oceanic > Sediment | place... | reverse complement strand
CTGCCCCGCCGCATGGCGGATAGGCCCCGTCGCGGGGCCGTGGCCCGCCGAGCGTAAGCTCGGCGAACCTGTCCGAAGGACAGGCATTGCCTGCCCTCTGGCGCGCTCTTGGGCAACTCGGCATGATTAGCCGAACGACGCTAAACATATACAGACGTTCGTCCAAGTGGAGTCGCAACGATCCTACGTCTCGGCCACCAGCATCCCCTTTTGCATTTCAAGCATGCGATGTGCGTAGGTTGCGGCGCGGGTGTCGTGGGTGACTACCAGCACCGCCCCACCCTCCTTGGCGAAGTCGGCGAAGTACTGCAAAACGTTCTGCGCGTTCTCGACGTCGAGATTGCCCGTCGGCTCGTCGGCCAGCAGCAGCTTCGGACGGTTCAGCAGTGCCCGGGCGAGGGCAGTTCGCTGCCGCTCGCCGGTGCTCAGCTTGGCGGGAACATGCCTGATGCGGTCCTCGAGGTTGAAACGCGAGACCAGTTCCCGGGCGCGTGCGTCGGCGTTCGGCTCGGGTTTCGCGAGCGACGGCGCGGCGACGTTGTCGAGCACGGTCAAATACGGGACAAGGTGAAACTGCTGGAAGACAAATCCGATCTTGTCGGCCCGGAAGCGGCTTCGTTTCTCCGGCGGCAAGCGGTAGGGGTCTTCACCGTCCACCGTCACCTGTCCGCTGCTTGGCTGGAGCAATCCGCCTGCCACGAGCAGGAGGGTCGTTTTGCCGCAGCCGCTGGGGCCGTGCACAGCCACGAACTCCCCTTCGGCCACGTCCAACGAAACGCCGTCCAGCGCCCGGATGACCCCCGCGGGCCCCTCAAAACACCTAGTAAGATTCTTCACTTCGAGCATTGCAGGGCTACTCCTCGCGCAGAATATCGGCAGGGTCCTGCCGGGCGGCGATGATCGCAGGAATCCAGCTCGCGACGACCGTAAGAAGTGGCGCCACTACGAGCGCCAGCAGTGCCAGCTTGGGGTCGAATAGGATTTGGACCGCCGGCTGCGCTCCGATGTGTTGGGCGGTCATTCCGAGGTGCCTGCCGACTAGAAAGCCTGCGAGAAAACCGAGCGCCCCGCCGGCCAGGCCCATCGCCACGGCCTTCGAAAGAAACAGCAGGAGAATCTGCCGCGAGCGCAGGCCGAGCGCCCGCAGCACGCCGATCTCGGCCCGCCGCTCGCGGACGTTCGCCAGCGAAAGCAGCGCGATCCACCCTGCGCTTCCCACTATGGCGACAACTACCAGGACCGACGCGAGCCGCTCTCGTTCGCTTCTGAGTTTCGCGCGGCTGCGTTTCTCGGCCTGGATTGTTTCTTTGGCTCTCTGCCCGACCTTCAGCCTGGTCTGGAAGCGAATCCGGGCTTTGGAAACCCTTTCAACAACCTGCGTGTCGGGCAGAATCCTGGCGATATCAGCTTTCAGTTTCGGCAGGCCCGACCAACTGCAAACGCATTCGAGGGCGAGGATCGCGTTGATCAGGCCCTTCTTGCCGAGAAGCTCCTGTGCCTGCTCCAGGTTTATCCACGCTGTGATATCATCCTTGCTTCCGCGTTCCTGGTAGAGTTTGTGAACGGCAAACCGGCGGCCCAGCAGCGTGAGCTTGTCGCCGATGCTCAGCCCGAGGCTCTGATGGATTTCATAGCCCACGACGATCTTTCCCCGCGGCACGGGCTGCGCCATTGGTTTTTTCGGGTTGGCGTGGAGGTCGGGCACCTCGCCGCGCGTGCCGACCAGGATGATCGTCCGCTTTTTCTCGGGCCACTTCACCTTCTGCTGCAGGCTGGGAAGGAGGTGGCGAACAGTCATGATCCCGGAATGCGCCAGCTTGGTGACGTATTCTTCCGGCATGTATTTTGACGCGTAGTCGTCGGCGTACCAGTCGCCAAGATTCTGCCCTTTCGGCAGAATGACCAGATTGAAGCCCAGCCGCAGCATTGCCTTGCGAACATCGTCGTTGAGAGTCGCCATTGTCTCTTTTGTTTCGGCTTCCTTCCGGGCCAAGATCTGCTGTGTCCGCAGGTCATGACCGCGCAGCAGCGTGAGCGCACCCACGAGGGTGCCCACCGCCAGCGCCACGGCAAGCAGCCCCAGGCCGAAGCTCAGTTTTCGATGACGGATCTCTTTGGCGACAAGGTGCCGGATTCTCATCATTGATCCTCTCAACCGGGGTTGATTTTTTTCTTGCCGCGGCGAAGCAACACGAAAGTGCCGCCCAGGGCAGCGGCGAGGACCAACGCTGCTGCGACGCCGGCGCTTCGCAGCAGTCGGCCCGAGATCTCCGAACTCTCGCCGGCGGCATCGAGGCCCGCCTGTTGTACGGCCGCAGGGGTCGATTCCGCAATCTCTTGGTCAATTGGAAACGGCATCACGCCCGTGAGCGGCGGCAGCGCCTCGTCGATGACCAGCTCTCCCTTTATTGCACCTTCCCAGTGGGCCGCCATCAGGAGATCGAATCCTGGGTTCTGCACCTTTACCTGGCAGGAGCATGGGTTTGTGATGAATGCGCACGCCTCCGCGACGTTGGCTTCGTTGATGCCCCTGCCCACAAGCGCATACAGCCCGCGGCCCCGGCCGAACACGGGAAACGCCATCGGCTGGGCCGCATACTCGTGCAGGTCCGGTTCGCTTCGCACGAGCATTTGCACGAAGACCGCTTCGTCGGGATCATCGCGCGACACCCGCACCATCGAGAACGAAACCTTCAGCGGGATTATCGACTGCGTTTGATCGATCCCGTAGGCGGTCATGTCGTCGTCGGTGATCCGGGGCGGTTCCAGCGACTTCCCCAGCTTCTGAATCTGTGCGCTCAGCAGCTTCGCCGCCGCGTCGTCCTTCTCCCTGTCGCCGCTTTCCAGCACCACCCACACGGCGGAGTCACCTTCGAGAAGCTTGCGGGCAACCTGTTGGCGCGCGGGTGAATTCACGACCGCCCGCGCCGCCTCCCGGGTCAGACGTCCCCACCAGATCGTTTCGGCTTTCCGGCTCTTCGGCGGATAGCGCACGACGATCGCGGGCAGCGCCGCGGGGCGTTCGGAATCAGGCCCCGCCGAAATGTCTACCGCCCGCACTTCGAGGTTGGCAGGAAACTTGTCGTCCGAGCCCCGCTGCTTCAGCCAGTCAAGGACCGCCCCGTCGCCTTCCGACAGCGTCGCATCGTAATACAAGACCACCTCGTAGGCGTCGGGCGTCCATCGCTCGAGCGCGTATCGGAATACCGGCACAGTGCATGCCGCGGCCTGTTGTACCGGCAGCACCAGCCAGCAGGCAACGGCAACCGCAACCATCCTGTGAAAATTGTGTATCCGCATCTTCAGTCGCACAGTCCAAGGTCCAAAGTCCAAGGTCCAATGTCCGAACAATCTGTGTAATCTGCGTAATCTGTGGATCATTCATCCTTCCGCCTTCCGCCTTCCGCTTTGCGAGGTGCCCCGGTCAGGGCTTCTTGTCCACTTCCATTATATCTGCAATCGCCCCGCGTGTCAAAACGCCTATCCTGTCCGCCACGAGTTCGGTTTCCCGCCGATTGTGCGAAACGTGAATAGTCGTGATGCCCATCTTGCGCTGAATGGCCCGGAGCTCGTTGCACAGTCCGTCGCGCGTGTCCTCGTCGATGGCGCTCAGCGGTTCGTCGAGCAGCAGCAGTGCCGGGCTGAGCACCAGCGCCCGGGCGAGGCTCACCTTCTGCCGCTCGCCGCCGCTCAGGCCTGCGGGCATTCGGTCCAGCAAGTGCGTGATCCCGAGCATGCCGGCTGTGCGCTCGACGACCTTGCTTATCGCCCGCTTGCTTTCGTGCCGTACTTCGAGGCCGAACCGAATGTTTCGCCTCACGCTTCGGTTGCGAAACAACACGCCGTCCTGCGGCATGTAGCCGATGCTTCTTTCCCACGGGGGCAGGTCGGTTACGGGCTCGCCGCCAATCCGAATCGCCCCCGCCGCGGGCTGGAGAAGCCCGGTGATCAGCTTGATCAGGATTGTTTTTCCCGCGCCGTTGGGGCCGGTGAGGACAAAGTACTCGCCGTCGCGGATCGACAGGTCCAGACCTTCGATGGCAAACTCGCCGATGCGGAAAGAAATGCCGTTGAGCTGGACACCGTTGTTCACCACAGATAGCCCTTCCCGCCGAGGCGTTTGAAGATGGTCAGCGTCCCGAGCGAGATCAATATCATGCACGCGGCAACCACCAGTGCGACTTCGATCCGGCCGATGCTTACCTCGAGAAAGATCGTTGTCGGCATGATTTCGGTCCGGCCGCGCATCGTTCCGCACACAAGCAGAATGGGGCCGAACAGTCCGAAAATCCGCGCCCAACTGATCACGCCGCCGGCAACGAGGCTGGGGACAACGTTGGGCAGGACCACCTTTCGGAACGCTTGCCCGCGGGTGGCACCCAAGGTCATCGCCACTTCCTCGTACCGCGGGTCGAGGCTGTCGAAGCCCGCCTTGATCACCCGCACCGCGAACGCGCAGCCGACAATGAACTGCACGAGTACGATCCCGAGCGGCTGGTAAACAAACAGGCCCTCCTCCACGATCCCGCGATCGATCCAGCGCCCGATGGCCGTGTTGAAAAAAATCAGGACGCACAACCCCATCACCAGGGGTGGGAGCACGATCGGCAGGTCCAGAATCGTGTCCGCCACGAAATGCCCGGGGAAACGATGGCGCGACAGCACGTATCCCGCCGGCACGGCAACGGCAACCGACAGCAGCGCGCTGACGACCGACGTGACGACGGAGAGCTTGATCGCATAGAGAAGCGCCGGCTCACTGAAGGCCTCGACAACCGCCTTGCGCGTGATCGTCAGGAACACGCCCGCGATCAGGCCTGCGATCAGCAGAAGATATGCCGCCAGGGGCACGGCGAGCAGGCGGTCGAATCCCCTCCCGTGGGGCGAGGAACTGCTTTGCACGGGTTACTTCTCCGCTGTTCTGAATCCGTGTCGTGCAAATAGCTCGCCGCACTTGTCCGTGGCGAACTCGTAGAACTTCCGAGCAGATTCCTTGCCCTTGGCGCCGCTTATGATGCCGATCGTGACCTTCACGTTTCTCAGGTCGTTCTTGCCGTAGGTGGCCGACGTGACCGAATCGACGTACTCGTTCGGAATCGGGATGCTCTCAAGCTTCTCGGCAAAAAGCCGTGCCACGGGGCCCCACACTATGCTTGCGTCCAGCGAGCCCATAGCCACGTCGTTGCACCGTTGCTGGTGACCCTTCGTTTCCATTCGCACGTTTTTGAGGATCTCCTGTCGGCAGTCCAGCTTCTTGAGTATATTCTTGGCGATCATGCCGGAGGTGGAGTAATTGCGGTCGCCTACGCCCAGCCTCAGGTCGGGTTGCGCCAGATCCTTCAGCTCGCGGATTCTCTTCGGATTTCCTTTTGGCACGATCATAACAACGTCGAGGTAGCCGACCGTTGCCCACGTGTGGATCATCCCCAGGTCGGCCGCCCACGCCATGAAAGGATCGTGGCAGATGTAGATGTCGCCCTTGCCGGTCTTTTCGATCTGGGCGCACAATTCACCCGATCCGCCGTAAGTGGCGATCACCTTGTCATCGGAGACCTCTGCATATCGCTCGATGATGTCCTCGAGGACCGCCCGCATCGACCCGCCGCACAGGATCAGGACGTCTTCCTTATCGCCCGCCGGCAGCAGGGCAAACCCCGCCAATACGGCTATCGACAGGACCACCACGATCAGAATGGCTTTTCCCATAGTTGCACTTCCTTCACCCGGTTGCCACTAATCGGATGCGTGCTGCTTATCGCTCGGCGCAGAAACGCTGTATCCTCTTTCCGAGAAGATACCCCGACCCTCGTCCGAGGTGATGAAGTCGATGAACTTTCCGGCGGCCGCCGGGTGCCTCGATGATTTCAACACCACGGCCGGGATCGGCGAGAGAACGTTCTGCTCCTTCGGGATGGCCACCACCTGGCCGTGCTCGGCAAAGTGCCGTGCGTTGGCGTCCCACAGGATCACCGCGTCGACGTTCTCAAGCTGTATCGCCAGGCCGAGCTCGTTGACCGTCCCGCTCTTGTAGAGGACGTTCGCCTTCACGTCCGAGTAAGGGATATCGTTCTTCTCCAGGATCCTCAGCGTTTTCTTGCCTACGGCGCACGAACGTTCGTCGCCGAACCCAAGGCGCAGTCCTTTCCGCGTCAGGTCTTGCAGCGATGCAATGTTGTGAGGATTGCCCTTCCGGACGAATATCACGGGCACGAAGAAGGCGACGATCCGTTTCGTTTCTCTGATGGCGAGGCCCTTTTCGATTGCCCTGTCCACGTACCACTCCGCCCCCGGCATGAAAAGGTCGCCCGTCTGCAGCGTCGCGATCTCCCCCAGCAAGCGGCCGCCGCCCGCGTAGGTAGTATTGATCTTGATACGGTGCCTTGCCTCGAACGCCTCGATCAGCGCATCAGCCGCGGGGCGGATGCCCGCGCCGCAATACAGCATCAGTTCGGCACGGCCAACGGGCAAGGCGTCTTCATTCGCACTGCGCGAGCGCAGGGTGAAAAACATAATCCCGCAGCAGATGATCGCGCCGATGAGAATGGCAATGCGTGCTTGTTTCATGCGGTGCATCTCTGAGCCCAATTATTCTACTCGGTGGCCAGCTCGATAGCGCTGATAATCGGCGCGGTTCTGTCCGTCAACTCCTTTACCCTGGGGATCAACTCGAGCTCCATTGTGCCGGCGGCGGTCACGTTCTTGAACTCCTTGACCACCGCGCGGTTGGCGCCGCCAGCCGCCTTGACCACGTCGAACTTCTTCAGGACCAGTTTGCCCTGGAGCTTGACGTCGAAAACGCGCTCGCCGGGCCGGGCGCCGTCCAACTCGGCAAAGTGCAACCGAACCGTGAATGCTCGCCGGGGAACCTTCGCACCGGCGCTCAACACCAGCGGCGCATATCCCTGGCGGGGGACAGGCGGGCTGAGCAACTGGCCACGGCTGTTCAGACCAATAGTGAGCTTATCCTTCTTGAGGCCGGCCGCGGCCAGGGTCTTCCACGGCACTGCCACTTCAGCGGTGAAGGCGTCTTCATCCGCGTTCGCGGCGCTGGTCCATTCAGCATTGTATTTGCTGTCTTCGCGGCAGAGGCCGAGAGGCGTTGCCGTTACCTTGCAGGGAAACGGATACGGCTCGACTGCGGCAAACAGGCCGTCGTCGCCGACCGCCTCGCCGCGTTTGAACTCTATCGCCGGGCTCGGCTTGTCGGCAAGGCGCAAGCGATGCAGCGCTCGAGGCTCCCAGCGCGGATTCCCCAGCGGGTGCAAAGCCGTCTGGAACCGTTCGTTGGCGCCGTCGTAGTCGCTGTTGAATATCTGAAAGCCGATCTCCGCGCCGTCGGCCGGAGTGATGCCGATGTTCTTCCACGGCAGGAGCGCCTCGACGATGTAGCCGCCGTCGGCTTTGCCGCCTGCCACTTCTGCTGTCGCTTCAACGCCGCTCTTGGTCCAGAATGCCGTGCGAACCTTCGGATAGTCCGGGTCGGCCCCTGTGCCCAATGTGATCTGAACCACGCCGTCCGGCTTGCCGCCCGGGGCCATGAACAGCTCTATCGAATCCGCCCGCCACAGTTCGCCCGGCTCCGGATGCTCGCAGATGACGTCGTCCTGCACCTGCGCAAGCACCAGCAGGCCTTCGTCATTCCATCCCAGCTTGAACGACGGATCGAAGTCCTCGGGGGCGCACATTTGCCCCGCCCGGCTGGCGGCCGAGCGAACGTGAAAGCCCCGGTTGCCCCAGTCGTCGATCTTGCCGTCGATGGTTACGGCCTCCACACGGGGGACGTCGAAAGTCGGAAACGGGGCGGTGTAGGCCCCCCACAATCCGTCGTAGCGGGCGCCGGAGGCGGAAAGACCCAGGTGCAGGCACCTGTTGGTATCGGTGTCGCTGAGGTACAGCTCGAACGAGTCGCCCACCCAAACGGCGCCGTCATCGCCTTTGGTCACCTGCCAGGGCTTGGAAACACCCCTTCGGTCTATGACCGCCGGGCGCTCGTACGCCACGTAGAGGTTGTCTTCATCATGGCGCAACAGGACAGCGGCCTTGCCTCCGTCAACGGCGATCATCTTGCCGCCGTCCCAGCAGGGCTCGGCGCGGTGGCCGTCTATCTTCGGGGGTCGCTCTGCCGGCAGCGCCACCGCCGCGCCGGTAAGATATTTCATGTCCAGTGTCGCACGGTACAGGCCGCGCAGCCCGCTGGCGTACAGCCACGGCCGGTCGGTGCCGGCGATGGGTGAGCGATCGGCGTTTACTCGATAGGCGCCGAATCCCTCGCGGACGACGAAGTTGAGCGGGACGGTAAGATCAAGTCGCTGGTTCGAAGGAACGTTCATCTTCGACATCGGCCGCGGCACGCCGAGCCATACTATTGCGCCGTCGGCGCGATCGCCCGGTGCGCCGAGGTTCAGGGCCGCATGTTGTACCAACACGTTCCCGGGCTCGTCGTAGAAGACAGCCCAGTCCTCGTTGCTGCGCTTTCTTGCAGGGGCCAGCGCGACCGAAGTGTGGAAGTTGTAGGAACAGGTGCAGGTCGCCGCGCCTTCGGAGGAGATCAGGAGCCCGAGCGCGGGGACCATCGTCATGCCGCAGCCCGGTCTTATTCCAGCGAAGTTCCGCACGCCGCTGCCGTCGGCCAGGTCGTAGTAGCCTACCGTGCCCGACCGGAAAAAATCCATCGTGGCCGACGAGATCACACCGCCGCAGCCGTGGGAACGACAATAGATCCGCTCGCCCGCCACCAACGTCAGCGGCTGGACGCTGGTGAGGAGGCTCTTGTCCTGCGTACCCGGGGGGGGCAGGCGGCCCCATTTTCGCGTGTAATCCGGCAAATTCCTGCGTCCCGACGACATAATCGGGGGCAGGCGGCCCCATTTTCGCGCGTAATCCGGCAGGTCGGCCAGTTTCCCGACGGGAATGTCAGCCGCTACGGCGCGGACGGGGTCGTTTTCCGGCGGCTCCAGTATGAACGTGGCCCAGCCGTTGTTGATGATATTGGAGCCGGCATCCGCAAACTTGTGGGAGCGCAGCGGGCGGCCGCCGTCGTGCAAAACGAGCGTAACAGCGAAAGTAAACTCCTCAGGCACCTCGCCCGGCATCCTGCCGGTCAGCTTGCGGATCTCGTCCCACGGAAGCTCATAGACCACGCGCGTGCCGCCGTCCGACTTCTCCCGCTTCAGCACGGGCGCGGGATGCACCGGGCCCAAGCCGGGCTGCCAGGCGGGCGGCGTCTCCGGGGCAGGCGTTGGCTGGATGTTGACCTTAAAAGCTCCGGCGCCGTAGAAGGCGAGTCGCTCGGCGCCCGGCCGGAAGTCGAAGTGGAGCTCCCACCGGTCCCGCGGCGTGACCTCGGGGTCTTTCGTGATCAGCGTCACCTTCAAGCCCGCGTCGGTCTTCATTATTGTGACGCCGCCCGAGTGTTTTTCGTCGAGCTTCATATCGAACGAGTGGGGCCTGGCAAGGGAGATTCGCTCGGACGGCCTCAGTTCGCCGTAGATCTTCTTGACGTCGCCGGACTGGGCGTTCAGTTGCAGGCAGATCTCATTGAACTCCTCGCTCGTTCGCCCGTCCGGTCTCAGGGCGAAATCCTTGAAATTGATGTAGACGCTGTCATCATCCGCGGCCACGGGCGTCTTGTTTTTCACCGCCTTTTCGTGGATATAGGGATAGGCGAAAATCTCGCCGAGTTCGCGCGCCCAAAGCTCTGTGCCGTTGTAGGCATCAACAGCGATGATGTGATATTCGCCAATGACAAAGTAGCGCCCGTTCGCGGCGATGGGCGTCTTGGCGCCCAGGGGCGCCAAGTGCCGCGCGACCATCCTGTCCGGGCCCGGCCCCCCGAACCACAGCAGCTCCAAGGGCGCCTTGAGCCGATGATCGCTGGTCACTTCCGAGTCCCAATCGAACGCGCCGGGCAGCTTGCCGCGAAGCGCCATCAGGCCGTTGTAGCCCGGGCGGATTTCCTTACGCGGAACATTCGCCTGCTCCAGCAGCTTCAGGGCGAGAACCAGGCTGTCGTCGACGAAACACATCACCCCGCCGCACGGCCGCAAGACGCGATACAAATCCTCGCCCGACATCTCCGCAGCTTCCCCGGACACGACGACCACGTTGGCAAAATAGTCCGCGTAGGGCAGGCTGGCGAAGTCCGGCACGTGGTGTACCACCAGGCGCGAGCCGTAAAGGTCGGTTGTGCTCAGCAGCCGGCGCCGCTCGGCCTCGACCTTCGCCTTGTCACGCAACACACTGATAACGTGTAGTTGGGTCCGGCTCGCGATCGCTTCGGCCATGCGGGTGTCTGTCTGCCCGATGACCAAAGCGAATCCCTTCGTGATACTGAAACGTTTGGCCAGCTCGAGAACGGCGTCCGCCACATTGGGCTCGTCTTCCGCGGGGGCCTCACGGCGCCGGCCGGGGTCGGGCTGCTTCTCCTGACGTTGCCGGCGTGCGAAACAGTAAATCGCGCCTTTATTGGTTGCCGCCAGCAAGCGTCCATCCGCGACGGCGAGCCCTCGCACCTGGCCTTCCACTTCGCGGCGCCAGATCTGACTGCCATCGGCCGTGCTGAATGCAGTGACACTGCCGGCGGCGCCGACCAGCAGCGCGTTCCCGGCAAGAGCCACGCAATACGCCCGCGGATGCTCGGCGGCCCATTTTTCTTTGCCCAAGCCCCCATCCTTGAAATCAAGCGCCTCGACCTTACCGCCGCCGACGGCATACAGCGTGTCGCCACGCGCAAGCACTCGGTGCCTGTTATCCAGCCGCCACAGTGGCCTGCCCGTGGCAAGGTCACGCGCCAGCATGCTGTCGTAGCGCTGCGGGCCGGCCTCTCCGAGCCGCACGTGTAAGTTGGGCCCGCTCACCCAGTGGCTGGGGTTGAAGAACATGTCCCCCGCGATGGAGGTCCAGCTTCCGCCGTTGTACGAGTCAAAGGCAAATGGCTGATTCGCTGGCTCGTAGTAGAGCAACCGACCGGTTCGGCGATCGAACGCCGCGGGCACGGCCCTGCCCGTCGGGACCACAAGCGCGTCCTTCGACGCAGCAAGGTAGCCCTGCGGCGCCACCCCGCCCATCGCGTACGAACCGCCATGCGGATAGTGTATGAACCTGCACCCGCTTGTGTCGTTGCACCATAATTGCTCGCCCGTCGCCGCGTCGAGAGCATAAACGTAAACGCCCTCGGCGGGCCACATGCCGGCCGTCACGTAGGCCACGCCATCGAGCACGAGCACCCCGCTGCGGCACGGCCAGCGCGAGATCATCCGGCCGTTGCCGACGATCTGCCTGGCTTCCGGCGCCGCGCGGAACTCCCATACAAGCTCACCGGTGGCGGCGTTCAGGCAGTAGGCAAAACCGTCGTCGCTTGCCACGTAGCACTTGCCGGCGTCGATATGCGGCGCAAAACGGATCGGCCCGCCCGTAGTGAATGACCACTTCGTCTCGCCGGTCGCTGCATCGAGCGCGCGCACGGTATCGTCCGTTGAAGATCCGAAATAGACGAGCCCGCCCGCGGCCACCGGCTGGAAGGCGTAGTCGAAATCGATCCGGTGCATCTCCCGGCCCGGCTCGGGCCAGGCGGGGCTGGGCGCCTGAGCCGGCTGATACACCCACACCGGCGACAGCGGGAATTCCAGTTGTTCACTCGTCGCGCCCGACCGTGCGGCATCGGCCCTGTAGGCTGGCCAGCCGTCGGACAATGCGGGAACCGCGACACATACAGCGACAAACACACTAACAGCAATCCATGCAAACCGCCGTGCGTTCATGATTCTGCTCCCCATGCTAAACAGGGCGCGTGGTGCAGCCACGTGGACAGGTCTGTCTTTCCAAGGCACAAGACAGACAATGACGTCTGGATCACAGCGCCGATCATACCCAATCGTGCCCGCGAGGTCAAATATGAAGTAGGATTCACCCCGAGGCCGGCGCCGCATCCTGTTTCTACTCAGCCAGGGCCTCAATTCCGCTGATAATCGGCGCGGTTGCCTTCGTAAGCTCCGCATGCGGAATCAGCTCCACGGTCAGCGCGGCCGACACCTTGATCCCTTTGAACTCCTTGACCACCGCGCGGTTGGGCCCGCCCGCCTCTTTCACCACGTCGAAGTCTTTTAGCACCACATTGCCCTGCAGCATGACGTCGAAGACGCGCTCGCCGACCTCCGCGCCGTCCAGCTCGGCGAAGTGCAGCCGCACGGTGAAGTTGCGTTCACGGGGAGGCTCGCGTTTTTCCACCAGGGTAAGAAAACGCTGGCAGCGGCCCAGACCGAGCGGCCCGGGGCTCATGAGGAAAATGCTTCGCTCGCCTATTCCGCTCAGGTTCTGGGAGAGCATATTGATCGCGAGAGTGGCGGAGTCGATCCCCGCCTTCCTCAGCGTCTCATAGGGCACGCGGACCTCCGTCGCCCACGCCGCTTGGGTTCTTATCACCGCGTGCTGCCAATCACCATCCCACTTCGCGTCGGCCCAGCCCTTCTCAGGCGTCGGCTGAAGGCCGTCGTAACGCCCGCCCGCGCACGAGATAGCAAGCTGCGCCGCGAGCAGCCGCTTGCGGTCGGTCAGCACGATCTCAATGTCGTCATCTGCCCAGGGTCCGGCGTCGTGCGCACCGGTTTGCGTCGCGACCAAGGGCACGATCTTGCCGCCGACTTCAGCCGCTTCGCGCCGGTAGGCAAAATAAATAGCGCTGTCGTCGCGGCAAATCAGCAGCCGCACTTTCGGGTCGCGTTGATCCGCGCCCGCGGCAAAAGGCACACTCGGGGCGTTCTGCCAGCAGGGGTCGTCGAGCTTCCCGTCTATCGAGGGCGGGGCATCGCAGCGCGACACCAACAGATTCGTTACAGGAGCGAGGCCCACGGTGAGCGCCCCGGCGCCGCGGACGCCCGACGCCGCCACCCATTTGAGACCGCCGCCCGCAATACTCGAGCTGTGCCGTCGATACGCCGACCAACGTGCCATCATGTTGATCGGGATCTCCGGCGACGGCCCGCCGACCGCGGGATATTCCAGCCACAGCGTTCCGTCCTCGGCCAGCCGATCCCCCGGCGCACCGAAGTTGATTCCCAGCCGCCGGATCGGCTCGCGCCCGGTGGAGATCGAGCTGATCGTCCACATCTCCGCGTCCGGATCGTGGACCATCGCAAGCGAGCACTGGTTCTGGTAGCTGCACGTGCACGTGCGCGTGTAATCGGGGGCGTTGAGAACGCCATCCGCCACAATCAGGTTAGACGTGCAACCCGACTTGAACCCGCCCAGGCTGCCCGTGCCGCCGTCGTTCGCCAGATCAAAATAACCCGCGGCGGCCGACCTGAACGTGAGCAGGTGCTCGCTGCCGATCACGGTATTACAGCCGTAATTGCGGGTGAAGGTCCACGGGATCGTTTCGCCGGTGAGGGGATGTTTGCGGGGCCACCGCTTCCCGGTGAGCAGGTCGAGCGCGTATCCCTGCGTTATGATCGTGCCGTGATGGAGCAGGCACGGGCCGCTGTAGCCCCGCTCCAGGTCCTGCCACAGGATCTTCCCATCCGCGCCGCGGTAGGCGATCATTCCCCTGTCTATTTCGTCGGCGGCGCGGTCGGTGGCCCGGCTGCCGGCCTGCAGCAGAACATCATGCTCGGCGGAATACCCCAGCCAAGTGCCGAGAACATTCTCCCGCGCTTGCCAGGCGATGTTGCCCGTGCGGATGTCGAAAGCGTAAAGCCTCGCCTGCACTTCGGACAGTATCCCCCGCCGCTTGAGCATGTCGACCTTGGCCTTCGACAGGCCGTCTATGCAGAAAACTTTCCCGGCACCGGCGACGACTGCGTTGTGGCGGAACAGGTTGGTGGCCTCGCGGCTCCACAGGACCTTCCCGCTGTACCTGTTCATGACAACCAGCGTTGCACTGGCCGAGGAGTAGTCTGCGTCGGACGTAACACCCGGAAAATCCTTCAGCCCGGGCCTATGGCCTTCCGGCAATCCCTCGCGGCCGTACACCAGGTATGGGTCGAGGCTGAAATCGCTGCTGCCGAGGCCCTGGTTGTGGCCCTCGATCGCCAGAACGTTTTCTCCTTCGCGCAGGATCCCCCCGGGCTTGCCGATCCCGAAGTACTCATAGCCCTGTGCCTCGTGGCCGGCGATGCCTACGGCCTCGGCGCCTCTGCCTTTGCCCACACACGACCGCACCACCTCCTTGCCGTTGAGATAAGCGATGAAACCGTCGTCATAGCTTATCATCAGCGCCAGCTTCCGGATGCCGTCTGCATCCTGCACGTTGAATTTTCTGCGGAGGTACATCGCGCCGTAGTTGCCTTGCATGTCGTCGAGGACCGTCTTGTCATCGTCGTCTGCATAGCCGAACCCCGCCGGGCCGGTTTTCCACCCCGCGGGCGCGAAGTCGAGCTGCGTCCAGTGTTCTTCGGGGTGACGGCCGGCGAGGTACTGCCATTCGGCGTTCGGTTTTATCAGGTGTTTCATATTCGCGGCGAGTTTGTCGCCCCGGACGGAAACGTTGACCGGCGACGTGGTCGCGATCAGGAAATCGTTCGAGACAGCGACGAACCCCCACCGCGCGGCGCCTCCGCCGCTCGGGTCGGGCAGGGCGAATTCCTTCAGCGTCTTGCCGGTGGCGGGGTCCAACCGCAGACACGAGCGGGTTGTTGTCACATAGATCCCGTCGGCCAGTGAAACGTAGTTGCTGCCGATCTCGTTGGCCCCCGGCTGGTGTGCGGTATTGTCGTAGAACTTGCCGATGGCCGGCAGGGCCTTCTCCCACAGGAGGCGCCCGGTGTAGACGTCTACCGCCCGCAGCATGTCGGCCCCTTCAATGAAGAGCCGCCCGCCGACCACCTGGGGCGCCGGGCCGTGCCCGTGACGCGGCAGGACCGGATCGTTGGGCGGCCCGCCGAACCACAGCAAGCCCAGCGGAGCCCTCACCAGTTGGTCCTTCGATACAACCGTATTGCCTGCGTCGGCGTATTGATGCGTCCACGACCCGGAGCCCGGCAGGGCGCCCGTGCGCTTGAGCAGCATCGGCCCGTCGTTGCTGGTTTCGACCTCCGCGCCGGGCAGCTTGAGGGCTTCGACGAGATTCGCCAGCTGCCGCTGCTCTGTTACATTCATGAAAAGACAGGCGGCCCCGCCGTAAGGACGAAGAACGCGGAAGACCTGCCTGGCGAAAGTCTGGCCCTTGTGAAGGCCCGCCGCCTTCAGATCCTCCGAAACGATCAGATCCGCCAGGTACGGGGGGAACGGGAAGGTCGCCGGGTCGCCGACGTGCGCCGCGATCCGCCTGCCGTACTGCCCGTAGTCGTTCATGCGGCGGCGGAATGCGGCCACTTTCCTTGCATCCGGGTCGACCGCGATGACGTGAAGGTTGGAAGATCGGGCTATGTCTTCGGCCAGGCCTCCGCTTCCGATCCCCAGGAACACACAGTAGCCTTGCGACACGCCGGTTCGTTGGAAGATCACGTCTGCCCTCTGCGAAATTCGGCGCTTGTACTCCTTGACCACGTTCAGGTGTGTTTTGGGTTTTGTCTTGTTGCCGCCGAAGCAGTAGATCAGGCCCTCGCGTGTGACGACAAAGAGCTTGCGGTCGGCCGCGAGCATGCTCCAGGGCTCCCCGCCGACCTTGCCCTGCCACGAAACTGCCGCGTCCTGCCCCTTCTCGCCTCCTCGAAGATCGATGGCGATCACTGTGCCGTCACTGCGGGCGCCGTAAAGGCGGTTGCCCGCCTTCAGGAAGATTCTTTCGGGCGCCGTGGCGAGGCGTGCACGCAGGTGTTCCTTCAATACCACTTTCTTGCGCTTGTTGCCCTGGGCATCGGTCTCCTCGATCTCGACAGGCAGCGCCTCGGCCACGAGGGTGTCCTTTCTGCACGAATACATGCCGTCGCGGCAGAAAAACTTGTTGCCCGGGGCCAGCAGGCCCGAGCCGTCCATGAGCCGGTACATGGCGCCGCCGTTGAAGAACCATTCGCCGAACGCCGCAACCTCGTAGCCGCCTGCTGCTTTTCCGAACTGCCGGCTCGAAACATGGAAGTACAGAAATTCGCCGGTCGCGCGGTCATAGACCGCGGGGACCGTCCGGCCGCCCGATACCAGCAGCTTATCCTCCGTGGCGGCCATGTAGCCCTGCGGCGCCACACCGGCAAATGCCGGGCTGTTGTGCTGCTGGTCGACATAAATGGAGCCGCTGCCGCTGTTGGTCCAGATCACATTCCCGGTTTGGGCGTCGAGGGCGTGGATGAAAATCCCCATGAACGGCCAGATACTCGCGGCGAAGTAGATCTTGCCGTCGTAAAGCACCGGGGCGCCCCGTGCCGGCCAGGCGCTGATCAGGCGGTCATTGCCGATCACCTTGCGGTCCGACGGCCCCCCGCGGAACTTCCACACGAGTGAGCCGTCATCCGACTTCAGGCAATAGAGGGAACCGTCATCGGAAACGAAATAAACGTTGCCCCTGTATGCGACCGGCGCGAAACGCACCGGGCCGTCGGCATAGAACCGCCATCGCTCGTCGCCCGTGTCGGTGTCATAGGCGGTGAGGCTGTCCGAAACCATGGACGGCACGAATATCGTCTTGCCCATCACCACGGGTTCGTAGGAAGCATCGAACTGCAGCTTCTCTTGGCTTTGCGGCCATGCGGCGCGGGGCGGAGGAAGCTGCCGCCACCACTGCACGTGCAGCTCGGCAGGCAGCTCTTCGGGTGTGGCAGCCGTGCGGCCGGCGTTGCACCGCCACTGCGGCCAATCCGCAGCGCGCACATTAAGGACGAGCACAGAAAGGATAAAGGTCGGGCAAACAGCAGCAAGGCATAATTTCTTACGTATGGTAATTCTCCTCTCAGATGATTTGCTCGCCGACCCCGCCTTCTCTTCAGTCGTTCAGTCGCACAGTCCAAGGTCCAAAGTCCGAGGTCAAAAAGATGGGACCATTATCCGATTGTCTCATGGTCCTATTGTCCAATGGTCCTTCTCCAATCTGCGTAATCTGCGTAATCTGCGGATCATTCATCCTTCCGCCTCCCACGTCGTAATACAGCGGCAAATCGAATTCGTCGATATCGTCCGCCCGACGCTCGGCCTGGAGTTGCGGATTGTCGTCGAATCGCTCGAGCGTCAGTCGATAGCTCTTCCCTTTTCTGCGGCTCACGGGCAGTACTTTCGCATCCAGGATTACCCAGTGCGCCACGTGCAGTTTCTTCTTTCTGTAGTCGCCCGTGACAACCTTTTCGACGTCATATTCGTAGACCGCAAGGCAGCGACGGTACGGTGCGATCGCCTTCGGGGCCGGCGTCGGTGTCGTTCGGGCCAGCCTGGCCTGCACCACCAGCCGCGCGGCCGACTTGCGCGTCTTCAGCCGTGCGGTGTAGAGCTCGTATCGCTTCTCGGCTTCCGGGAGGTCGATGAAGCGGCTGTGGATTGCGATCCCTTCGAGGCTGCCCGCCCAGTCGCGGCCACCGCTGAACTCGTCGCCGAAGATCAGATGGTGCGGCGCCCAGTTGCTCAAATCGCCCTGCACTTTATTGGTCACAAGCACCTGCTCGCCGTTCAGATAGCACGCCAGCAGACCCCGCATGTAGGTGACGATCACGTGTTGCAGTTTGCCGGCCTCGAGCTCGCACAGTTCGATCTCAGGATTCGCGCCGTTGTCCCCCGTCCTGGGCGTTCGCAGGCGGAAGATCAGCTTGTCGTTCTGCTGGCCCAGGGTGAAGTTTCGGGAACCGGTATCAGATGAGAACGATACAATCCTGGCCGGGCCGACCTGCTTGAGGCCGGCGGGAGTGATCGCCGCTTCGATGGTCAATTGATCGGTGCGCCGGCAGGCGTCGAGCAGGTTGCGGTCCACGTCTTCGGCGAAGAACGCCCCGCCGGCTAGGTCCATTGCGAAATGCCGATCGTATTTTGCGTACCCGCGCGGTTCGACACGACAGCTCCGGCCCGCGGCGCCGTCGGGCAGGATGATCTGGTTGGTCTTGTCGTTCGTCTCCCACAGGAAGATCAGCCCGGCCGTGTTGCCGGGCCAAGTCTTGTATTTCGCCACTTCTTCAGCCGATGGTGGTTTCACAATTAACTGCTCGGGTTTCGCCTTGCGCGCTTCAGCCGTTGGGTGGTGCTTCGATGGAGAGACCCATGCATCGCCATAGAAGTCGCCCTTGTTGTTGTGCGTCACGCGAGCCCACTGCTCGACAGCGGTGAAATCGCCGTTGAACTTTCCGATGTAGAGCTCGACCTGGTGCCCGTCCAAGCCGGGGCCGGTCACCGTCAGGAATCGCACGTCGCCGCTCCACCACGGATGGTAGACATCTCGTCCGGCGACGTTCGCTGCGCCGTTCACCTTCACCAGGCGACGATTGACGCCATCGCGGTCAAAAACAGTGATCGTCTTGTGGCCGCCGTTGAAAAGAAAGAATCGGTAGCTGTTGTCGGGCGCGAGGGATGTCCAACACCCGGCGCCGTACTTCTTCCATGATCTGTTGGGGAGGATCGCAACCCCGCAGTTGCTCCACGGAAACGCGCCGCCCGCGCGCGTGCCGTCAGCGGACACCTGAAACCACGGAACTTTCTGGTGGCCGGTGGGACCTTTATTCCACACCATCTCGCCCGCCTTCGGGTTGTCTATCTGATATCTGAAAACGGGATTCGTAGAGGAACCGTCGCCCGTGCGGACGTAGACCCACTCGATGCCTGTCTTCGGATCCGCCCACACGTCCGAGGCAAACCCCTTGACGAGCTTCCGCAGGCCGGCGCCGTCCCAGTCGACAACGTATACGTACTTGTCCACCCGATTGGAGAAGATGATTCGCGAACCGTCGGTGGTCAGCAGCGGCTTGCTGTAGCTGGAGATCTCGGGCACGATACGGCGCTCTCCCGCGTTGTCTTCCGTGTCGAAGCCGCACAGCCGGAAACCGTCGCCGCCTGCAAAGCGGTCGCCCGGGTTGTCCACCGCCTGGCACCACACCAGGCGCGTGTGGGCGCCGGTGAGCGCGCGGATGTCAGACGCGACGTCGCCAGCCCAAATCTGCGTGCCGGCCAAACCAATGACCATCAGCGCGAAGGCGTGTCGAAACATGATCTAAAGGATAGCGCAGGCAATCCTCCCTGTCAAGCCGGAATGGTGCGCAGGGCTGTAAAACGTTGTAAGCACGCGGGAAAGCCTCGAGGCCTGCCGCGCTGCTCGTCACCCTTGTCGGCGTCACTCCGCAAACACCTCGATAGCGCTGATGATCGGTGCGGTCTTGTCGGTCAACTCTTTTGCTTTGGGGATCATTTCCAGCTTCATCGTCGCCGTGGCAATCACGCCGTTGAACTCCTTTGAGATCGCGCGGTTGCCGCCGCCCGCTTCTTTCACGACGTCGAAGTTCTCCAGCACCGTCTTGTCTTGGAGTCTGACGTCGAAGACGCGTTCGCCGGCCTTGGCGCCATGCATCTCGGCAAAATGCAGCCGGACCGTGAAAGACCGCGGCGGAACCTTCCGGCCTGTGCTGAACAACAGAGGAGCATAACCCTGGCCCAGGGCGGGGGGTCTTTGGAGGGTGCCTCGGCCGCCCATGTTGATTATCAGCTTGTCTTTCTTCAGTCCGGCCGCGGCCAGTGTCTTCAGGGGCAGTGCCAGCTCCACAGTGAAGGCGTTTTCATCCGCACGGGCCGCTGCCGTCCACTGGCCGTTGTATTTCTTGTCTTCACCATAGCGGCCAAGGGGCGTTATCGCCAAGGGGAAGGGATACGGCTCGGCGGCGGCGAATGTGCCATCCTCGCCGGGTGCCTCGCCCCGCTTGAATTCTACCGGTTCGCTCGGCTTGGCCGCGAGGCGCAAATGATGCAGCGACGGATTCCAGAACGGATGCCCGAGCGGATGAAACGCCGTCTGGAACCGCTCGCCTGTGTCGTCGCTATCGTTGTTGAACATCTGGAAGCCGATCTCCGTGCCGTCGGCGGGCGTCGCGCCGATGTTCTTCCACGGCAGCAGCGCCTCCACAACGTAGCCGTCGTCGGTCTTCGCACCTGCGGCGTCGGCCGTAGGGCCTCCGGGGGAAACCAGATTTCCCTTGGTGAAGAAAGCTGTCCGCACACCGGGACCTCTAGCTCCTGTGCCCATGATGATCTGAAGAACATCATTCGATGCGCCGGCGGGGGCCATGAACAGTTCTATCGAGTCCTGGCGCCACATCTCGCCGGGCTTCGCATGCTCGCGAACAACATCGTCCCGCACCTGCACGAGCAACAGCAGGCCCTTGTCATTCCAGGCGAGCTTGAATGATGGATCGAAGTCTTCCGGGGCGCACATTTTGCCCTCAAGGCTCACGACCGAGCGAACGTGGAACCCGCGGTCACCCCAATCATCAGTCTTGCCGTCGATGGCTATGCCCTCGAGGCGGGGGACGTCGAAGGCGGGGAAGGGATCGGAGTGCTCCCAGAAGGCATCGTAGCGGGCGCCGGAGGCCGAAACGCCCAGGTGCACACACTTGTCGCCGTAGATGTTGCTGAGGTACAGCTCGAAGGAATCGTCATCCCACACGGCGGCGTCATCTTCCTCGACCGCCGCTTTCCACGGGGTTGAAACGCCCCTGCGATCGATCTCGGCCGGACGTTTGTACGCCAGATACAGGTTGTCGGCGTCATGGCGCAGCAATACCGAAGCGCCTGCACCCGCCAGGTGGATTGTCTTGTCGTCGGTCCAGCATGCGTCGCCCGGCGCGCCGTCTATCTTCGGCGGCTGGTCGATGGGCAGCGACAGCACCGCATCGGCAAGGTACTCCATATCCAGCGTCGCGCGCTGCAGGCCGCGCAGACCGCTCGCGTAGATCCACGGCTTGTCGGTGCCCGCGACAGCCACGTGATCAGCGTTTAATCGATAGGGGCCGAAACCTCTGCGAAAGGCGAGATTGAGAGGGACCTTCAGGTCCACCCGCTGCTGCGATGCTACGCCCATGTTCGCCTGGGGTCGTGGGACTCCCAGCCATAGCGTTTCGCCGTCCGCCCGGTCGCCGGGCGCACCGAGGTTGAGCGCCGCGCGTTGTATCAGCGCATTCTCGGGCCTGTCGTAGAACACCGCCCAATCTTCGTTGCCGCGCTCAGCAGCAGGCACCAGCGCGACGGAGGTGTGGTAGTTGTAAGAGCAGGTGCAGCTTGCCGCGCCCTCCGACGAGATCAGCAGCCCGAGCGCGGGGGCCATTGTCATACCGCAGCCGGGCCTCACGCCGCCGAAGTTTCGCAGCCCGCTGTCGTCGGCCAGGTCGTAGTAGCCTACCGTGCCCGACCGGAAAAAATCCATCCCTGCCGACGAAATCACGCCCCCGCAGCCGTACGCCCGGCGGTACATCCTCACGCTTGTCTTGCCCGTGAGAGGTTCGGTGCGGGTTACAAGTGCGGCAAGCTGTGCGGTTCGCCAGTTCTCGTCTTGTTCTGCGGGCAAGCCGCCGCATCTGCTCGCATAGGTAGGGAAGTGCCAGCGTTCGTCGTAAGAGGTCGGCGGCAAGCGGCCCCATCCCCGCGCGTAATCCGGCAGGTCGTCCAGCTTGCCGATGGGCACACCGGCCGCTTTGAGGCCCGGCAGGGCCGCGGCTGGCGGCTCGACAACGAACATGCCCCACCCGTTATTGATCATGCCGGTCCCGGCATCCGCGAACTTGTGGACCCTCACGGTCGTCTCTTGCCCGCCACGGCTCGAGTTCAGCGTAACGGCAAACGTGAAGTCGCGTGGTTTTCCACCGATGACCTCGCGGAGGTCCTTCCAGGCAAACTCAAGGACCACACAGGTGCCGTCGGGCGCGTCTTTCCTGGTAACCTTGGGCTCGGGCCTCGCAATGCCCGGCCGGGCCCACCACGATGGCTCCCCGACCGCGGGGCCGGGAGATGGAACGATGGTCATGGCGAACGCTCCCGGGCCGTAGAAAGCGAACCGTTCGCCGCGCGGCCGGAAGTCGAAGTATAGCTCCCATGAATCGCCCGGTGTAACGTCAGGGTCCTTCGTTGCCAGCGTGACCTCGAGGGCGGTGTCGGTTTGCCCGAGGGTGACTGTGCCGCTGTGTTGTTCATCGACTTTCAGTTCGAACGTCTGCGCCTTCCCCAGAGGGAAGCGCTGCGACGACCTCGGGCGGCCGTATAGTTTCTTTGGCTCACCTGTGCCGGCGTCCAGCTCCAAGCAAAGCAGCTCAGGCTCCTCGGCGATCCGGCCGTCGGGCTGTATCTCAGGGTTGTTGAAGTTGAGATATACACTATCGTCGTCAGCGGCGATAGGGGTTCTGTTTGCGAGGAGCTTTCCGAGTTCCCGCGACCACAACTCGGTGCCGTTATAGGCGTCGACCGCGATCAGGTGATATTCGCCGATGGCGAAGTACCGCCCATTGGCCGGGATGGGCGTGCTTGCCTGCCAGTGGCGGGCGACCATTCTGTCGGGCCCCGGCCCGCCGAACCACAGCAGTTCCAACGGAGCCTTGAGGCGCTCGTCGCTGATCACTTTCGAATCCCAATCGAATGCCCCGGGCAGTTTGCCGCGGACCAGCATATAGGAATCGCCGGCGGGCCGAAGCTCTGCTTGCCGAACAGCCGCCTGCCTGATCAGTTTCTTCGTATCTGCACTGCTGACCCCGGCAAGGCACATTATTCCGCCGCACGGCCGAAGTACGCGATAGAGCTCTTCGCCCGGCACGCCTTCGGCCCCGGGCGCCACCACCACAACGTTCGCGAAGTAGCGCGCGTAAGGAAGACGGGCGAGGTCGTCGAGGTGCTGCACAGCCACCCGCGAGCCGTAAATGTTGCCGGCGTCGAGCAGCCGGCGCCTCTCGGTTGTTACCTTCGATTCATCGAGCAGCGCGGCGATCACGCCGAGCTGAGTCCTTCTTGCGATGGCTTCGGCGAGGCGGGCGTCGTCCCCGCCGAGAACGAGCGCGAACCCCTTGTCGATGTCGGCGCGTTTGATGAGTTCAAGAACGTCGGCCGCGGCGCGGGGCGCCTTGGCACCAACGGGCGGAGTCGGTGGCTTGGGCCAGAGTTCCACCGGCTTCATTTCCAGTCCCCGCTGCTCGAAGCAGTAAACGGCGCCGCGATTGGTCGCGGCGATCAGGCGCCCGCCGGCGACGGCGATGCCGCGCACCTGGCCGTCGACTTCGCGCCGCCAGACCCGCTCGCCGTCGGCGGTGCTGAAGGCCGTGATAGTGCCCGCGCCGCCCACCAGCACCGCGTTGCCCGCAACGGCCACGCAGTAGGCACGGGGATGTTCGGCCGACCATTTCGTCTTCCGATTCTCGGATTCAACGTTGTCGATCGCCTCCACCGCACCACCCCCCGCGGCGTACAGCGTTTGAGCAATCAGTACGCCCTTATGTTTGGCGTCGAGCCGCCACAGCACCTCGCTGGTCTCAAGGCTGCGCGCCATGATGCCGTCACCTTGCTGCGGAGCGCTCTCGCCGATGGCGATCGAGCGATCGCCGTGCCAGATGTGAGCCGAATTCAAATACATCTCTCCGGCGACGGAGGCCCAGCAGCCGCCGTTGTGCTTATTGTCGTAGCCGGGCTGATAGTGCAGCAGCCGCCCCGTGCGACGGTCGAATACGGCCGGCACGGATCTGCCCGTCGGCACTACGATGGCATCCTTCGACACCGCCATGTATCCCTGGGGAGTCACCCCGCCGATCGAGTATGAACCGGGGTGGGGGTATGCAATGAACATGCTGCCGCTGGTGTCGTTGCACCAGATCTCCTCGCCAGTACCGGCATCGAGGGCATAAACGTATACCCCCTCCGCAGGCCACATCCCGGCGACGACGTATGCCGCGCCGTCGAGCACGGTGACGCCGCTGCGGCACGGCCGGCGCGAGATCATTCTGGAATTGCCAACGACCTGCCGCCCCCCGGGGGCAGCGCGGAACTTCCAGACGAGCTTGCCCGTGGCGGCGTTCAGGCAGTAGGCAAAACCGTCGTCGCTTGCCACGTAGCAATTGCCGGCGGCGATGTGCGGAGCAAAGCGCACCGGGCCGCCCGTGGTGAATGACCACTTCGTCTCGCCCGTCGCTGCGTCGAGCGCGCGGACGGTGTCGTCGGCCGAGGACCCGAAATAGACGAGCCCGCCGGCGGCCACGGGCTGGAAGGCGTAGTCGAAATCGATCCGGTGCATCTCGCGGCCCGGCTCGGGCCAGGCCGGGCTGGGCGCCTGAGCCGGCTGATACACCCACACCGGCGCCAGCGGGAATTCCAGTTGTTCACTCGTCGCGCCCGACCGTGCGGCATCGGCCCTGTAGGCAGGCCAATCGGCGGCCGGCGCCGAAACAGCGACACGAACAGCGAGTAACGTACTGACAGCAATCCATGCAAACCGTCGTGCGTTCATGATTTTGCTCTCCATGCTCAGACCAGGTCAACGATGTTGGTCAAGGCAACGCGACGTTAAGTATAGATAATGACGTGCGGTGTGTCAAACAAAAACCGGTGCGGTCAGGCTCTTAGGGTGCGACAACGGAGTATGGTTTTTGGTTGGTGCTCGACGCCTCTTCTCGTCCTCGTCGTCGAATGAATCTGTCGCCCCCTGCGGGGGCTCTGCGGTGGGGGCAACTGTTTTCCACGGGCTCACGCCCGTGGCTACAGACTATCGCCCTTTGGGCTAAGAAAACACCGAACACGGAAAACACGAAGTACGGAAAACGCCAAGCACAGACATTTCGGGGACGACAAGCACAATGCCTGGCTGGCGCAACCCCGACACCTTCATTGTTTCTTGCCGAAGCAGAGCACTTCTCCGTTGCGGAGGGTCACGATGATTCGGCCGGCGGCGTCGACGGCCATTCCTCACCGCACGGGCTCTGCCGGCAGGGGCACCGTCCAAAGGTCGGCGCCGTCTGCCCGGTCCCGGGCAACCAGCGCCCAACCAGGGCCTTTCACGTGGGTGCGCTGCAAGCACGACAGATCGACGTTTCTTGTCTCGACGACTGGATCATCCCATTTGACGGATCGGTCGAATACCGGTGCCTCCGGGCGCGAGTAGAGAGGCTGCCCGCCGGCGGTCACATGTCCGTCCTTTGAAAGATTCAGCTCACGTCCTCTGTCGCTTACGGAGCCGACTCCTCTGCTGGCCTTGCTGAGGCACTTGCCGTCGGCGATGTCGTATATCCCCACCGAAGCCGCGTTGCCGCCCGCAAGGTAGAGCTTGCCGTCGTGCAGGAGAATATCGCCTTGAACGCTCACTCCCTTGCGCGAGGCACGGTCCAGGTGCCCCGAAGTATTGTTCTGCCACTTTATCTCGCCGGTGGCGGCGTCGAGCGCGTAAACGTGCGTGCCGTCGTAGTTGTTGATGCCCGCCGCGAAGTATGCGACGCCCTCCTCGACGAGCACACCGCAGGCTACCGGCCACGTCGACAGCAACGAATCGTAGAATCTTATTCTGCGCTCGGTCGGCGCGGCGCGGAACCGCCACAGGCGCCGGCCCGCCGCCGCCTCGAAGGCGTAGGCCCAGCCGTCGCCGGAACCGACCAGCGCGCGCCCATCGGCGATCGCCGGCGGATACAGAATTGCGCCCCCGGTGTAGGCCGTCCAGCGTTCTTCGCCGGTCGCCGCATCAAAAACGCGCACGATGCCGTCGGAGCCGCCGATGAATACCATTCCGCCTGCTGCTACGGGCGGGGTAGGCTCGAACCGCGTTTTCGGCGTGAAGCGCCAGAGGAGGCCGACCTCGCCGGGCACGGCCGCTTCTGTCCGAGCGCTGCGGACGTTGTCGGCGCGATAGGCGGGCCAATCGTTTGGGGATATGTTGAACGCGGCAGGCTGAATCGCGCCGCCGGCTTTCTCAAGGCGCTCCTCTTCGGTTGCCTTCCGGCCGAATTCGAAGTCGCCCGCGGGGCCGCACGAGATCACGCCGAACATCTGGAGGCCGCAATCGCACACCCACGGTATCCAGTAGAGGTGGCCAGCCGCTGTTACCAAGCCCACGTGGCAAGACGGGCGCATCGGCGAGATGTGCAGCGACTTGCCGGTGGCCATATCAATACGCACCGTGCCGTCTCCGGCCCGGAAGAAGATCGAATCGGCGTTGCCCGTGGAGCGAGTGCAGCCGCACCTAGACATCCTGTAGGTTCCCAGGACCTTGCCCGTAAGAGGATCGAAGCGCGAGGAGAGCAGACGGTTGTGGCGCCCGATGGCATACAGGCCGTCGTCGCGGATGACCACCTGCGCGTCTTGTTCGGGATTGGACCAAAGATGGCTGCCGTCCGCCGCCGACAGCGCCACCAGCTTGGTGACCTGCGGCCCCACGAAGTAGAGAGCCTTGTCGGTGCATTTGAGGTACGGAGCTGTCTTCCATCCCTGAATGAAGCCTTGGCCGGGTCGGAAAGGTCCGATCTCTGCAAAAAGCTCGGGGTCCTTCTGTGAGGTCCTCCGCCAGATTTCGTCGCCGGTCTTCGCGTCGAGGCACACGATGCACTGCCCGAAGAAGCAGAAGTAGATCCGGCCGTTTTTCATGCAAAGCGTTCGGCTGTCGATCGGCCACTTCTCCTTGTGATGCCACAGGATTTTTTTCGTCTGCGGATCGATGGCCAGGAGCGTGCTGCCCGCCCCCCACTTGAACTCCGCCTGATGGTATCCCTCCGATATTTTGTCCCACGGCCAGCCGTGTTCCCGTCGGCGCCACCGCGCCACGGCGTCCGCTTCCTCGGCCTTTCCCACCAGCCCATAGAGGGTGCCGTTTTCCAGTGCCATCCATTTCCAGAACGTGCCGCCCACCAGATCCGCAGGCGGGGCGATCTCGTCCTTCACCTCGCCGGTCGCCGGGTCGATGAGCTTGCACGATTTCTCGTCGCCGAGGTATAGGGTGTGCGGCGTGGCGATCATCGTGCTGCGGTCGACCATTATCCCCGAGGTCAGCTTTCGCTTCCAGAGCGTGGTGCCGTTGAAGCCGTTCATTGCGATGAGGGTGTTGAGCGACGGCTCTTCGCGCTCGTGCCACGCCACGTGCCCGAACGCCATAAACAGCCGCCCGCCCGATGCCACGGCCGCCTGGGGTGCCGCGGCGTAGCGCGGCTTTGCGATGAACTGCGTGAGGTAAGGCGCCCGCGCGAGGCGGTCTTGCGACTGAGGATTGTTGTCCGGCCCGTGATAGTAATGGCTCCAGTCGTCGGTGCCCTCCGGGAAGGGCTTGATCAGCTCCTTTTCCCCGAGGATGGCCTTTCCGCCGGGTCGGAGCGCCCGCAGCACTTCACTCTCCGCAGGGCCGTCCTGACCCGCAATCGCCACGACGGCATCGGCGACGTTATCGGCGACGTGAATTCGGGAGGGCTCGGCTTTCTCGACGAAGATTCGTGTCCCGCACAGACCCGCGCGGTCAGCAGCGCGGCGGGCGGTTTTCACGTCATCGGCGGACGACAACTGCACGAGCATTAGCAGGTCGCTGTTGCGAGCGAGGTCGAGCGCCAGCTTGCATTCCTTGTCGCCGAGCAAGACGCAGATTCCGCGAGTGACGCCGATCCTGGCGAGGATACTCTCGGCGTTTGGCGCCGTTTCTGCCCCGCGGCCGATGCGCCCATACAACAAGGCTACGCAGAATACCGCCAACGCCGCCACGCAAATCCTGGTTTTCTTATTCGTGTTCATTTTTCGTCCTCGATGGACGCCATTATAGCCGGGTGGTGGTGATTGTCAAGCGATTTGTTGGGGGGCTGTTGCCGCGCGGGTGCAATAAGGAATCTTGGTTCAAGCCTTGGTCTTGTCGTTTGCGCTGGGGGAAACCTTTCTGAAGAAAGGCTTTCCCCCAGACCCCTTTCCAAAGACTTTTCACAGCCGTCCCGGTGCCCAGGCCGGCTTGCTTTAACAGCCTAAGGGCTTCTGAAGGTCATCGCCCCCCCCAACTCTTGGACTCTTACATCAGGCCGAGCCGGCTGCCGGCACGGCCGCGAAAAGTTTCTGAAGGGGGGTGTGGGGGGAGACTCTTTTCAAAGAGTTTCCCTCCCACCATCGTCGCTTGAAAACCGTTCGAACAGCCCTGCCTGTGCGAGGTTTCTTTTACCGGTATGGTGTTTCGAGCGCGAGGATGGAGAGAGCGGTTGAGAATACCCGGCCGCCGAGCCTGGAGGAGGGGTCGTTGGCCTGCCAGCTTCCGATGGCATGGCCGGATTTCCTCTGGTGGCTGATCATGGCTTTCTGAATGGCTCGGTTCCAGCGCCGCCAGATTCGCCCCCCGTCTTTCTTGGTGATGATGCTTCCGCACAGCCAGTATGCCTGGCCGTTCTTGTCCCAGTCGGGGGGATTCTCTCGGAGGCGTGGCCGTTCGCCTGCGAGCAGCGATTCGTCGGGCTTGCCGGTGGGGTTCAGCAGCGCGAGCATTCCGGCGGTTATCATGACGCGCGTTGTGCCGTCGCCCGGATAGGTATAGGCCGTGCTGGAGCTTCTGGCCGCCTTTGCGAAGATCATGGCCGTTGCCTCTGCCGAATCGCGCGGGATGTCGAGGCGAGCGATCTCTGCGGCTCCGAGGGCGGCCATCCTCACCGCGGCTACGCCGATGTTTGCGGCGATGAGGCGCGATTGGGCGTCTGCTGCGTCAACGTTGTGCCGCAGGAGGTAGTTGGCGGCTTTTTGCGCGGCCACTTGGTAGCGCGCCTCGCCGGTCATTCCGTAGGTTTCGGCGAGTGCAGCAGCAGCCATGGCGTGGCAGAGCAGAAAATGTTTCCCGGCGTATCTGATTTCGCCGATTGAGCCGTCTGGCTGCTGGCGGCTTTGCAGCCACTGCACGCCGCGGGCCACGTGAGCCCTGAATTTGCCTCGGCTGGGGGTGTGGCCGTCGCCGAGCATTGCGAGGAGGGCGGCGGCGGTTACGCCTTCGTTCGATAAAACGGGCGCGTGGCTGTCGGCGCATTTCTGCGAGCGCGGGCAATGGTCAGAGAAATTGGCGGCGTCCCACTTTCCGTCGGTATCCTGATGCCTCGCAAGCCACCACAAGCCTCGAACGATAGCCTGGCGCCTCTCAATGGCGGATGCCGTGTGGCCGCCGGCGGCTTGCCACATTGCCTTTTTCTTTTCCTGCCAGTCGATGCGCGATCGGTACGCGGGGTTGGGGATGTTGGCCCTGAGCACGTGCAGCTCGCGTATGCCGGGGAAGGGAGGCATGGCGTAAGCGAGTTCCTTTTCGGGTTCGATTTCGAGCGGCGGCGTTTGTATCATCGGGATGTCTTTGAGGTCCCACACCTCCCTCGGCATCCGCTCCGGCGGCACAAGAGGGAAAGCGCGCGTCTCTTCGGCGTCGGCGATTTCTTCTTCCGGGCCGGTTGTTTCGTGGGTCTGCCCGCGCCCGGCGGGCGGCATTTCGTTGTCTATGATGCTCGAGGTGGCGAGGAATACGATGATTACGGCGCCTGCGAAAGCGACGAGCCTGGCGATGCGATACGTAAGGCTTTGCCGCGGCGCCGGGGCAGGGGCCAGCAGGCTTTCCTCGGCGGCGGCGAATCGCTGAGCGGCTTCGTTTTGCAGGAATTGCTCGTGTGCGGCTTGTGCGCTCTGCGCGGCTTCGAGGGTGCGCTGCACGTAGTTTGGGGAGGGCTCGACATCAGGGACCGCCTCGGCCGCCTCGAGAGTTGCACGGTAAGCCTTCAGCCGGGCGGCGCAGTCGCTGCACGAACGCAGGTGCAGTTCGAGCGCGCGGGTATCCTCGGCGGGCAGCTCGCCCATCAGGTATGTGACCAGGTTTTCTTGGAATGATTTATGAGTTTCCATCTCTCCTCCGTTATTCTGTCTGGTCGCGCAGCAACTTCTGGAGTTTCCGGACGGCCGAGTGCATCCTTGATCTCACCGTGCCCACGGGCACTCGCAGCGTTTCGGCGATCTCGGCGTATTTCATTCCCTGGTCTTTGGCCAGGGTGAATGTGAGGCGTTGCTCTTCAGAGAGCTGCTCGAGCGCCTTTCGCAGCATCATTGCGATATCAGACTGCACAGCCGGCGCCTCGCTCGATTGCGGAGCCGGTATGCAGTCGATCAATTCGTCCCCGTCTTTTCCGGCGGGCGCCGACAACGATGCGAACCGGGGCATTTTCCCTTGCGACCGGTAGTGATCTATCCACAGGTTTCGAGCGATTCTGAACAGGTACGTGCTGAATTTCGCTTTGGCCTTGTAGCTTTTTCTGTGGACAAATACCCTGCAAAACACTTCCTGGCTCAGGTCTTCGGCCTGTTGTTCATTCCACACGAGCCGGTAGAAGAAGTTTATCAGCGGCTTCTGATACTTCCCGACAAGCTCGGTGAACGCGTCTTCGTTGTCGGTTTGCTGGAATTCCAGCATGATTTCAGAATCCGGCCTGGGCATTTCTACCCCACTTAGTACAAACGGATTTCGTGCGAAAAGTTCATTTTTTGAGGGTCCTTTTCGCTGTTTACATTCTATTACGTCCCTCACAGTATATCGATCCTGAAGATAAATGTCAACCCGGGCGCGCAATCCTCGCCGACCGCGGCGCGCAATCGCTGCCGCCCGCTGAAATTGAGTCAAAGGATTTCCGGATTCTTGACGATGTAATACATCAAGTGAGCGTGTTTTACAACAGAGCCGGTGTACAAGTTATGCGCGGGCGTCCTGTTGCAAAGGGCTGAACATCGAGGTCCGAAGTGGGCGCTATTGGCGCCTGACATGAGGAGACGCAGCATGAGGATTTTTCTGACAGCCTTGGCTTTGGTTGTGGGCATGAGCGGCATGGTCGCCGCCGAGGAACCTATCGACGAACCTATCAGAGATACCGGCGACGTGTTTCGCGACTTCTGGTCCAACCTAATTAAGCACCCATTCAGGGATTGGGGGACGGGCGAAACCACGTGGGACCAGATGATGAGGTCCGTTGAGCTGGGCGGTTATCTGCGCGTTCGCTACGAGACCACCGAGGTTCGATCGATCCAGAGGATCTTCGGACCCAGCCCCACGGGGCCGATACCCAACCTGCGCATGGTCGGCGATAGTTGGGCCAATTGGATAGCCTACAAGGCTATGTTCACCACTACTTTCACCCTCACCGACGACATCACTTTTCACGGATCGCTGATCAATATGAACGTAATCGGGAATAGCGCGCGGTTCCGGCGGACCATCCCCGGGGGGGCGCCCCTCACGCGCCTGAAGAGCCCGCAGATACACGATCCGGAGGTGGCCCTCTACGAAGGATACATGCAGTGGGACAATTTCATGTTTCCCGGGATCACTGCGAAGACCGGCCGGCAGGAGCTGGTCTACGGCGATCAGTGGCTGCTGAGCAACAACAGTTTCTACGGCGGCCTGACATGGGATTCCGCAAAGCTTTCGATCAGCGCCCCGGGCCTGGATGGCGAGCTTCCATTGTACACCGTCGATTTCTTCATCGGGCAGGTCAACAGCATGTACACCATCCCGGGGCCGGCGCGGCCGCGGATATACGGCGTGTATGCCAGTTGCTACCCCAACACCGGCATGAACGAAGGCAGGCCGACGGAACTCGACCTTTACTTGCTGCACAATACCGATAACATGGGCACGGGAAACATCGGGCTTCGGACGGATTTTGCGAGAGACAAGCGATACACCGTCGGCTCGCGGCTGGCCGGGGATCTCCTTCCCGACATCGATTATTCCCTGCAAGGCGCTTATCAGTTCGGACGTACCGGCTGGACAGGCGGTACGACAAGCAGGGTAGACGTGCGGGCCTATGCGGCCCAAGCGGAGATCGGCAAGACATGGTCGGAGATGGACTGGACGCCGCGGGTAGCGCTCAGAGCTGCCTACGCCAGTGGCGACGGCAACCCCGCCGATAACAAGAACGAGGCGTTTAACCCGCTTTACCAGGACCCTCACGGCATGCACGGCTTCGCCGATGCGCTCCACTTCACCAACCTCATCGACTATGCAGTGACCGTCACTATGCACCCTGATGAGAACTGGACTCTCGGTGCCGAGGGGCACGCGTTTGAGCTCGCGGAGCGCCCGGCGGGCCCGAGAATATCCAAGGAAGTCGGTCAGGAGTTCGACCTCTACGCCAAGCTCAAGGCGGCCGACAACCTCTCCGTCACGCTCGTATGGGGGGTATTTGCTCAGGGCGAAGCGTTCAGGAATGCAACCGGCGCCCGCGACCACGACCAGAGGCTCTATTTCAATGTAGAATACGGGTTCTGACCCCGGGCCGCCGAAAGGTTCGATCTACACGCCACGTCGGGCTGAGCTCGGCGTGGCGTCTTTTCGTGCGAAGCGCAACATGCCCTTGATTTTTGAGTGCCGCATCGCCATAATGGCAGAAAACGTCGTTTTGCGTGAGTGCAACCGCAGTCGAAAAAGGACAGGAGGCCCGATGGAACCCCTGGCGCTGGGAGTGATGTTGGCCGTTGGCGAGAACCCCCGCGATAGTCTGGGGAAGGTGCGCAAGTTGGGCGCACCTACGGCGCAGATGGGCCGCCCCCCCGAGAAGTACCTCGCCGGCGAGGGCCGCGAAGAACTGAAACGGACCATCGATGAATCCGGCGTTGAGATCACGGCCGTGTTTTGCGGCTATGAGGGCGAGTCGTACGCGGATATCCCCACTGTGCGGCGCACCGTAGGGCTGGTGCCGAAAGAGCCTCGGGCCCGCCGCGTGAAGGAAACAAAGGCGATCATTGATTTTGCGCGCGACATCGGCGTGAGGGACGTTTGCGCGCACATCGGATTCGTTGCCGAGGACCGGTCCGACCCCGACTACGACGAGCTTGTAAAGGTGATGCGGGACATCTGCGACCACGCCGCCAAGGGCGGGCAAAACTTTTGCCTGGAAACGGGCCAAGAAACGGCCGAAGTGCTGCTGCAATTCATTCGAGACATCGACCGCGACAACCTGAAGGTGAATTTCGACCCGGCCAACATGATCCTCTACGGCAGCGGCGAGCCGATCGCGGCACTGAAGATGGTAGGACAATACGTTGTGGGCGTGCACTGCAAAGACGGCAAGTGGCCGACGGAAAAAGATCAACTGGGCCATGAAATGCCTCTCGGCCAGGGCGATGTGGGGATCGATCGTTTTGTTGCTACGTTGAAAGAGATCGGTTACGAGGGCGCGCTCACGATCGAGCGCGAGATCTCGGGCGAGCAGCAGAAGAAAGATATCGCCGCGGCGCTCAAACTGCTCGAGTCGTTGAAGTGACCGGGTGCGATTACGTATTGTGATCTTTGCTGTGGTTTTGCCCGCCTGAGAAGGCGGGGCGACGAACGAAGACGTTCGTCGAGGTAGACGCGATAGCCGCATCGTCTCGGGAAACGGGATGGTTCTGACGACCAGGACGAAAGGAAATGGCGCGCTTGCCTGCCGGACCCGCCTGCAGAGCCCTCCGCCGAAGCTTCGGCCCCCGCGAAGGCGGAAGGGCTACGGCCCCCGAAGGCGGAAGCCTTGCTGCGGACAGGTCGCGAGCCGCCCTTGAGCCCAAAGGGCGATAGTCTGTAGCCACGGGCGTGAGCCCGTGGAAAACAGTTGCCCCCAACCGCAGAGCCCCCGCAGGGGGCGGCAGAGCGATTCGACGACGATGTCCGCCCGAGAAGGCGGGGCGACGACGATCTCCGCCTGAGAAGGCGGGGCGAGGACGATTTGAGGCGTCACGCCGTTTTGGTGCGCCCCCAACGCGGCGCGATCACCACCTCTGTCGCCTACGCTAAACACGTACGAAAAGAGTTTCCCCCAGCACAAGTGACAAAACCTGGGCTTGAACTAAGATTTCTTATCAAACACGAAGTCACGCATCTGGGGCTTTTGTACTTGATTCCGCTGTGTGCGGGCAGTAGGGTGGGGGTGAGGCGCCGGAGGAGCAAAAGTGAATCTGGATCTTGGCGAAGTTTACAGGCTCGTGAGCGAGAAGGTTTCGGAGGCATTCGAAGCCGGTATGGCGGGCGTAGGCGAGGGGTGTGTGTCGGAGCCGTTTGTGGGGCTGCCCGACGTGCGGCGGTTCCTCGGCCGCCTGGGCGCGGTGAAGCGCGGCGCGGGAATCGCCGAGATGGGCCGGGCCCTCGATGAGGTGGCGTTGGCCACCGAAACGCCCAGGCCGGTGATCGAAAACGTGCTGGGGCTGTTTTGTTCGGACGACGGCCCCGGCGGCGGGGCGATTTGCGGCAAGGATCCGCAGTGCGACTGCTGCCCCCTGCAGGAACGCTGCAGGTTCGGCGGCCGCAAGCCGAGCATCAAGCAGCTTCCCGAAGACGAGCGCCCGCGCGAAAGGCTGGTCCGCGAGGGAGAAAACGCCGTAAGCAACGCCGAATTGCTCGGCATTTTAATTGGCGGCGGGACGATTGAAGAAACTGCCGTAGACCTCGGTCGGCGGCTGTTGAAGAATTACAGCACGCTGCGCGAACTGAGTACCAAGCCCATCAGCGAGATGTGCCGCGTGAAAGGCATAGGACCGGCAAGAGCGGCCCAGGTGAAGGCTGCGTTTGTGATCGCAAGGCGGTTGATGGCGGAGGGGCCGATCGAGTACGGCGAGCAGTTTTGCTCGAGCCGGGCAATATTCGAAGCCTGTTACCCCGAGATGCGGGACCTGAAGAAGGAGGTCTTCAAGGCGCTGCTGTTCGACAGCAAAAACCATCTGATCAAGACGGTGCAGATTTCCGAGGGCAGCCTTACGTCGTCGCTGGTGCACCCGCGCGAGGTTTACAAGCCGGCCATTCAGGAGTCGGCCTCGGCGGTTGTTTTCATTCACAATCATCCGTCGGGCGACCCTGTGCCCAGCAAGGAAGACACAAAGCTCACCGCCCGGCTGAAGGAGGTGGGCGAGATGGTGGGTATTCGAGTGCTCGATCACATAATAATAGGCGAAGGCAGATACTACAGTTTCCTGGATGAGGGTACGCTGTGAGGCGGTTGGCCCTGTGCTTCCGGGGGTGCGCCGTACGCCGAATATGATACGGGGGATCGAACATGGGTCTGTTTTCCAAACTCATGAAGAAAAAGACCAGGTGCCACAAGTGTGGTCGATCCGTGTACGCGCCGCGAATAGGGTCTCAGAGCACTATTGCCAGCAGCAGCGATCATCGCATCTGGAAGGACGATCTGGCGCTGAAATGCGCATCGTGCAAGCGTATAACCTGCAACACATGTGCGCGAAAGGCCGCAGATGCCATCGGTGAAGATAGGCCGATTTGCCCCTCGTGCAACGGCGCAGTCGGGTGAAAGGTTGACTTTTTATAAATTACCATTGACTTCAAGGAGGAGAACTGGTAGAATTATAACTACAAGAGACGTGTCGGGGCAAAGGGCATGTCTTTATCGATACGACCGCACTTTACGAGTTGCTCATCAGCGCACATACCCCACGATGAATGATCGTAGCCGAGCGTTCCGAGTGTGTAATGCCATGTTCCCATCGCGGACATCGGCAAGGTGAGTTTTGTGTAAGTAATAGGGTTGTTTGCTTGTTCTGTTCAGGGGAAAAGCAAGATGGTTGACAGTGGTTTGGATTTCAAAGGTATTGTTGTGCGGATTCTCGAGCTCAAAGGCGAGAGGAAAACCCAGAAGGAGTGGGCGGACGAACTTCGCATACCTCCTTCCTACTTGTCTGATTGGAAGAAAGGCAAACGGCGCCCGTCGCTGAGCGAGTGTTATCGAGTGGTCATGCTCACAAACTGTGAGACGGAATGGCTGCTTTACGGCGTGGGCTCCAAGTTTGCTTCGCCTGATCAAAAGCGGCAGAAGGCAATTTACTCTCCGAAGAGGGAGCCTTCTACCGGTCTTGTGGATCCGATCGCCCTCTTGAAAGAAGGGCTCGACATGATCACGAAGGGCGGCGCCTTCGTAGAGGGCAAGTGGGTCCGCGAATCGGAGCTTTATTTCGGCCCTTCGGGCAAAGAAAAGCTGCCCGAGATCACCGAAGAAGGCACCCGCGAGCCGGGCGAGCGGTCGAAGGTGCAGCCTTCAAAGTACGTGCCCTGCTTCAGGCTCACCAGCGATCCTGAAGAGGAGGGCACACTGCAGTTCGACGAGGAAGGCATCCCGCAGGGAGAGCCGGTGAGGTTCGTTGCCGCCGAAGACGTGTGCGATCCGCTGACGTTCGCCGTTCTGCTCGACGACAACTCGATGGCCCCGGTCTTCGACAGCCAGAGCATCCTGATCTTTGCCATGAGGGCAAAAAAGGAAACGAAATCCGGCGGCTACGCGCTCGTGCGCATCCCGGAAGGCGTCCTTTTCCGGCAGGTATGGTTCGAAGGCGAAGAGGTCCGTCTGCACCCGATGGACGCCTCCTTCTCCGAGAAGACAATCGCTCGCGATTCGATCGACGGTATTATCCCATTGTTTGCTCGTTATCAGCGCTTCTAAACGGCCCCGCAACACGGGCCGCGCGCCTGAAAATCGCAGCGACATGCAGGGAAGGACTATCATCCGGCGGGCATTCCATGGAGGATGACGGTGGGCTACCTTCTCGGTGTCGACATCGGCACAAGCGGAACGAAAACGATAATCTGCAACGAGAGCGGCGATATCCTCGCGTCGGTTGCCGAGGAGTACCCGATATACCAGCCCAAGCCGAACTGGTCGGAACAGGATCCCGCCGACTGGTGGAATGCCACCAAGGCAACAGTTCGGGCCGTTATCGAAAAAGCAGACGTTAAAGGCAGCGACGTCGTCGGCATCGGCCTCTCAGGCCAGATGCATGGCGCAGTGCTCCTCAACAAGGCCCACGACGTCCTGCGGCCCGCGATTCTCTGGAACGACCAGCGAACCGGCGCGGAATGCGATCAGATAACCGAAACCATCGGCGCCAAGAAACTCCTCGAGTTCACCTGCAACCCGGCGCTCACCGGGTTCACCGCCCCCAAGATTCTATGGGTCCGCAACAACGAGCCCCACGTCTATGATAAGACAGTGAAGGTGCTGCTGCCCAAAGACTATGTCCGCTTCTGCCTGACCGGCAGCTTCGCCACCGAGGTGTCCGACGCTTCCGGCACGCTTCTGTTCGACGTCAAAAACCGCCGCTGGAGCGACGAGGTGCTCGAGGCGCTGCAACTGGATACCTCGCTGCTGCCCGACTGCCACGAATCGACCGAAGTTTCGGGCAGGGTGCGGGCCGAGGTCGCCGCGGAGTTGGGCATCCCCGAGGGCACGCCCGTGGTCGGCGGCGCAGGCGATCAGGCGGCCACCGCCGTGGGCAACGGCATCGTCAAGACGGGCGTCATCTCGGCCACGCTCGGTACATCGGGCGTTGTTTTTGCATTCTGCGACGAAGTCCAGACCGACCCACAAGGAAGGGTTCATACCTTCTGCCACGCCGTGCCCGGCAAATGGCACGTGATGGGTGTGGTGCTCTCTGCGGGCGGATCGTTCCAGTGGTTTCGAAACAACCTGGGTGAGCCGGAAAAAACAATCGCCCGGCAGGAAGGCGTGGACCCCTACGACGTGCTGTGCCGCGAGGCCGAGAGGGCCAAACCGGGCAGCGAAGGGCTGTTTTTCCTTCCTTACTTGACCGGCGAACGCACGCCCCACGCAAACCCCAACGCAAAGGGCGGATGGATCGGCCTCACGGCCCGCCACCAGAAGGCCGACATGGTCCGCAGCACCCTCGAGGGAATTACCTACGGCATGAGAGACTCGCTCGAAATCATCAAAGGGATGGGCGTGCCGGTGAATGAGATTCGCGTTTCGGGCGGCGGGGCCGCCAGCGCGTTCTGGCGGCAGCTCCAGGCCGACATCTACGGCCAGGACGTTGTGACCATCAACGCCGGCGAAGGCGGAGCGCTGGGCGTGGCGCTGCTGGCCGGAGTGGGCACGGGAGTATTCGGCAGCGTCGAAGAAGCCTGCGACGCCGTCATCGAGATGACCACCAAAACGGCCACTGACCCCGCAACGGCCGGCCTTTACAACAAGCACTACCCGGTTTACCGCGCCCTCTATCAACACCTCAAGGACGACTTCGACGACATTCAGCAACTGATCGGTTGATACCGCATTGCGGAATTGACAAAGGCGGCAGTTTCTCCTGCCGCCTTTGTCTTCGGATGTTTACGTGCTTGCCTCGGGCCTATCTTCTTGTCTTGAGCGCCATGATTATGTTGGCCACGTGTATCTGCACGTCGGGGCGCTGCGTGACGATAAGGATGCCGTTGGCGTAGGTCATCGAATAGGGGCCGTCGTCCCACCGACCGTTGGGTGTCGATTCCTCCAGCAACTCGATCAGCTTCTCGCCGGAGAACTTCGGCTCGGGCGTCACTTCTTTTTCCTCGTATTCGTCGATGAAGTAAGTCCGGTAGACCTCGCTCTCCAGCCCCTTGAGCAGCCGCTTTCCGGGGTAGGGAAAATCGCGGATCTCCGTGAGGCCGTGCACGTCGTAGACCAGCGTTACCGGCTCCTCTGACGAAGGGAGGGTAACGATCAGGGCATCGTCGCCGTAAACGGCTATCAGATCAAACATCTTCAACAGGTTGCGCAGTACGGAGATCGGCTTTACGCCTTCGAGCTTCATCGTCACCGAATCGTCGCGCGCCTTTTCCACCCTCGGATCGAGCAGTAGGTTTACTCCCGCGATCTTCTGGAGGTTGCCGAGCACCTCGCCGAGCGACGCGTCGGTGTAGTCCACCGAGATCTCCGACTTCTCGAGTTTCTTCAAGATCTCCTCGAATGCAGCTTCGTCCACATCCGCGTCACCATCTTCGTCGCCCACTTCCTCGGCGGGTGACACTTTCAGCCCGGCTTTCTCGAGCGCCTCGATCAGGCGGAGAACTTCCGCCCCGCGGGCATCGACCTCTTCGGCCGCGACGGCGGCTCCGCACAGCAGGCCCGCAACCGCCAGACACAGCACCATTCTTCCTGCAACCATTTTTTGGCTCCTCATCCTTCAGGCCGTGACGTCGGCATCCCCTTTCTATAAGCATTATAGCGCAGGAAAACTCACAGTCAAGCTCATTCGTCGGTTATTCAACGATGGTGGGAGTGAAGCTCTTTGAAAAGAGGCATGTGTTTAGCGTTTGCACCACAGGGGGCGAGATGCATTCTTTTCTTCAGTCCCTTGGGGACGAATGAATATAGCCCAGCGTTTCAACGCTGGGTACCGGGCCGCAACAACCATTCCGAGTGCCGTAGGCACGGCTGAATGCAGCCCGGCAGTTCACTGCCGGGGAACGTGTCAATCGTCGCCGAGCTGGCGTTTGATCATTCCCGGGGATGAATCCCCGGAATGGTTCAGTCGTCCCTACGGGACTTATTCGTTGTGTTGCACCCTTACCCAGCGATGAATCGCTGGGCTATATTCGGTCGTCCCTACGGGACACCAGGAGCCGGAAAGGCCCGACGCTAAACACATACGAAAAGAGCTTCCCCAACGCCTTTTCCTAAAGGCGCCGCCTTCAGAAGGTCCGTATGTGTTTAGCGTTTCCGTGTAACGACACACCTGCGTGCCCAAGCAGTACCGCCCCCTGCCGGCTTGACCGGCAGGGGCGAAAGATTGACAGGCTACGTGGGGAGAGCACCGACCTCCGTTCTGCGGCCGCCGACCTTTCTTCGGAGCCTGCCAAACGGCAGGCTCCGAAGAAAGGCCGCGTTGCCTGCATCCTGCCGGCAACGACATCCGCCTGCGGCGGATGCGGCGGCCCGGGATGCACGGGGGCAACACGGTTTAGCCTATCAATCTGTTGCTCCGGCGGGACAAGCCCGTCGGGGGCACTTTCCAAGACGGAACGTGCCATTTCAGACCACGCTAAACACATACGAAGGTCCGCCTTCAGAAACTTCCAGGCTCTTACAGCCGTGCCGGACACTCGCCGCGTATTTTTCTTGCTTGATCCGAGGGCCGCGACTATAATAGACCACCATGCAAGGGAAGAAAGACATCGAGGCCGTTCGCTGTTTCGTAAAGAAGCTTCCTGCCGCCGATAACTGAACGGGGGATCCCAAGGATGGACAACGCACCGACCGATCCCGCAGAAGAGCAAACACCCATCACCGACGAGGAGACGAATCTCGCCGAGGGCGAGCATTCTGAGGAAGCCGGCGCCGCCGAAAGCGAACCCGGCAAGACCGCATCGGAGAAAAACGCCGACTGCAAGAAGCCTGGCCGTGCCTTTTCACGGAGCAGCGCTCCGCGCGGCATCCCGCGCCGCCCCAAGCGGCCACGCAAGCGCCGCGGGATCCTTCGCCTTGAGCAGGAAAAGGGCAGTCTCGAAATGACCGAAGCGGTGATCGCCCGTATCGTCCACGAAGAAGCCCGCAACGAAAACGTGCTCGAGATCCGAGGCAAGGGCCTCGTGAACAAGCTCCGCAAAATGTTCGCTCCCGGACGTATCGTCGATGGTGTGTATCTCGAACAACACAGCGGCTCGCTGGCGCTGGAGGTCACAATCGCCGTGCGATACGGGGTAAACGTCCCCGCGCTCGCCCGGGAAATCCGCACGAAAATCTCCGAGAAAGTGGAACACGTGACCGGCTGCAAGGTTGAAGCCGTAAATGTAATAGTAGACCGCATCGTGATGCGGAAGACCTAAGGCCCGCCGGCCTTACAGTCGGAGAAGAATATGAACAAGGAAGCGTTTGATTTTCTCAACATACTCACCGACACACCTTCGCCTTCCGGCTTCGAAACGCCCGTTCAGAAGCTGATCCGCGAGCGCCTGGAAAACATCGCCGACGATGTCCGAACCGACGTCCACGGAAACGTGATAAGCGTGATCAACCCGGGGGCCGACCTGCGCGTGATGCTCGCCGGGCACTGCGATGAGATCGGATTCATGGTGCAACACGTGACCGACAGCCCGCCCAGAGGCTACGTATACTTCTCTGCTATCGGCGGGATCGACCCCGCGATCGTTGCCGGTCAGCGCGTTGTGATTCACAGCGCAAAGGGCCCCGTAAACGGCGTGGTCGGGCGCAAGCCGATTCACATGATGGAAAAGGAGGAGCGCGGTAAACCCGAGAAACTCCATAAGCTGTGGATCGACATCGGAGCCAAAGATGAAAAAGACGCCCTGAAATCAATCGCGATCGGCGACCCCATCACCTTCGACGTGGGGCTGCGCCAGCTCAAAAACAATCTCCTGGCCGCCCGGGGGTTCGATGATCGTATCGGCGCGTTCGTAGTCGTCGAGACCATGAAGCGCCTCAAAGGCAAGAAGCTCGACGTTGCCGTGTACGGGGTGTCGACCGTGCAGGAAGAGATCGGGCTGCGCGGCGCCCGTACAAGCGCCTTCGGCATTGATCCGCACGTGGGCATCGCCGTCGACGTCGGGTTCGCCTCCGATTACCCTTCGGCGGACAAGAAGCGGATCGGGGATGTGAAAGTCGGCAAAGGACCGATCCTCAACCGCGGGGCGAATATCAACCCCGTGGTCGGCCGTATGCTGGTCGACGTTGCCGGTGCCAAGAAGATCCCCTACCAGATGACTGGGTCGCCCAGGGCCACAGGCACCGACGCCAACGTAATGCAAATCAATCGCGCCGGCGCCGCCACCGCCTTGGTGAGCGTGCCCAACCGCTACATGCACACCCCAGTGGAGGTTGTGTCGAAGGACGACGTCGACAACTGTATTAAGCTGCTGGCGGAATTCTGCCGGGCGCTCAAATCCGATACCGATTTCACGCCGAGGTGAGAACAGGGCTGCGCGTGTATCCGTTTAGCGTAAGCAGCAGAGGCGTTCATCGCGCCAAATTAACTGTGCGTAGCGCCTCAAATCGTCCTCGTCGCCCCGCCTCTTGGCGGACCTGCCGCCCCCTGTGGGGGCTCTGCGGTTTTAGGCAATCGTTTTCCACGGGCTGACGCCCGTGGCTACAGACTATCGCCCTTTGGGCTCAAGGGCGGCTCGCGAGCCGCCCCTACATGCTGAAAATGCAAGCCCGAAACAGATTCCGTCTGTGCACGCTAAACACGTACTTGCGCGTCTGCAGCCCCGATACCGACATCCGGAAGCCCCCCTCCATATCTGAACCGCCCTCACAGGTCGGGGCACTTCTCATTGAGCTCGTTGCGCACGGCGAGCATGTCGAGGATATCGATCTTGCCGTCGCCGGTGACGTCGTACATGTCATTCTCGCCGGAGACGACCGGGACGCCGAGGTGATCGCGCACGGCGAGCATGTCGAGAATGTTGACCTTGCAGTCGCCGGTCACATCGGCGTAGATGGTGGGCAGGAACCGCAGATTCAGTTGGCCCCCAGGCGCGCCGACGATGAAGCTGCCGGAGCCCAGGTCGTGTTGAAACTCGGTTGTGTCGATTGTGATGGCATTCGCGCTGAAGCCGGTGATGGTGTCGGCGCGCGCGAACGTCCACGAGTAGTGCTGGGTGTTTTCGAAGTCGTGCACCGGGCCGGGGTCGTTGCTTTGTGTGAGCGAAACGACCCTGACGGTGATGGGTTTGGCGGGGGCGGCGAGTATCTCGAGGCTCGCGCCGGCATCGAGGAGGTCCCAGTTAATGCCGGGGATCCCCGTGGCGCCGTTTATCTGCCACTCGTAGGTGATGCTGCCGATTTGGGCGCCGGCGGCGGCGATCAAACCGCAACTGGCGCCGGGTGCAAAAGTGGTGTCGTCGCTCAGAGTCAGGCGGCCCTGTAGATCGGTCGAGCCACCGAGGCCGCCTTGGCTGATGAGCGTGTCGCCTTCGTAACCGCAGGCGCCGTTGAGGATGAGTCTGCCGTCTCCGATCTTCGTGAGGCTGCCGGGGCCGTCGACATCGCCGTTGAGAACGACAGTGAGGCCACTGTAGACGTTGATCGAGGTATCGCCGGCGAGGGTTGCCCGCGCCGAGTATGCGTTGCCGCCGCCGCCGAACGAGGCCCAACAGAGGGCGCCCTCTCCGTCGAAGCCGTGCCCGTTGAGCGTCCACGCCTTCACCCGACTGTTGTTCCGCGTATCCGTATACTTGGCGGTGGCGCCGTTGTTGACGATCATGTCTGAGTTGCCCATCGAGGCGTTGCAGAGAGAAAGGTCGGTGAGCCCGCCGTCGAAGACCCAGCTTCCGTAGTAGCCCTCGCCATTGACAACGCGGAACATGACCGCCCCGTCGCCGGCCTTGACGATCCGCGAGCCATCGCCCTCGCTGCTCATAACGGTCGGCAGAGACCCGTTGAGGTTCTCATAGGAAAGGGTGTGGCCGTTGATGTCCAGGCGCATCCTGCTGTCGGTGCCGTCGGCCTGAATCTCCCTTAAGGTCAGGTCTTCGTTGAGCAGCAGGTCGTTGTAAAACCCGCTTGTATCCTGCACCATGGTCAGCTTGTCGATGGTCGTGGCCTGGTCGACGATGGTGGTGCGGAACTCGTCGCCCGAGCTGCCGTTGTCGGTGACGTTCCCGACGACGACCTCCTGGTCCGTGGTGGGCGCCGTGCCGTGGGTCCAGTTGGCGCCTACTGACCAGTTGCCGTCGTTATTGGGGTCGCCGCCGCCATACCATCCGTTGGGGCCGGGGTCCCAGGTGCCGCCTTCTTCGACGGTCACGCCCTGGGGATATATCATCGACGCCCCGAGAAGGGTGGCGCCCGCCTGGACGACAATGGGGCTGTTCACCAGGGGGTTCTCGGCTTGGAACGTGCCGCCGGCCACCGTGGTCGCGCCGCCGTACGTGTTGGCGCCCCTCAGGATCAGCTTTCCGCCGCCGATCTTGGTCAGCCCGCCCAGCCCGTCCACGCCGCCCGAGAGGACAAGGTAGTAACCGGAATCCACGTTGATCGAGGCGGTGGTGGGAAGGGTCACCGGCCCTGGGTAGATTGGCTTGCCCACGTTGCCCCAATGGAGGGCCCCCTCCTGCGCTCCGGGGTCACCGAATCCGGGGCCATTCAGGATCATCGCTGCGGGAGCCGTGCCGTAAAATGTCCAGTAGCTGCTCCAAACAGTACCGCCAACATCGACCCTGAGGGTGGACGCTGCGGCGACGTATTGCTGAGGCGAAAAACTGCCATTGGCAACGACGAAGGTCCCGTTGAAACCGTCATACACCATGCCGGTGTCGCGGGTGGGGCCGTTCTTGACGACCATCGAACCGTCGCCCGGCTCACTTAGAAAGACCGGCATGTTCCCCTCAAGGTCCCCGAAAGTGAAAGTGTGCCCGTTCAGGTGCACGCGCATGCCGGCGTAGCCCCCGGCGGTCACGAGATCTCCGGTGGTCATATTGCCGCCCAGGTCTATCTCGTTGTAGTAGCCGCTGGTGTTCTGGGTGATGTCCAGTTCCTCGAGGGTCACGTCCGAGCCGGTGGTGATGAGGCGGGTCTGGGTGGACGAGCTGCCGACGTTGTTGACGTCGGGCAGCACCGCGATACCGTCTGTGGCGGGGGGCGCGCCGTGTGTCCAGTTGAGCCCATCGGACCAGCCGCCGTCGTTGTTCGGGTCGCCGTTGCCCCACCAGCCGTTAGGGCCGTGATCCCATACGCCGCCGGGCTCCACGGTCACGCCTGCCTCACCACCCGGAAACATCATCGGAGGGCCAAGCAGCGTGGCGCCATCCTCGACGGTGACGTGGCTGGTGGAGGTGATGGGTGTGTTCACCTGCAGCGTTCCCGCGGCAACGACCGTGCTGCCGTTGTACGTGTTCGCGCCTTGGACGATGAGCTTTCCGCCTCCGATTTTGGTGAGGCCGCCGGGGCCGACGATGGGGCCGTTGAGGATGACTGTCAGGCCACTGTAGACGTTGATCGAGGCATCGCTCGCGAGGGTTGCCTGCGCCGAGTAGGCGTTGGTGCCGGAACCGAACGACGCCCAGCACAGTGCCCCCTCTTCCGCTCCCGGGTCGCCGAAGCCAACGCCGTTGAGCGTCCACGCCTTGGTCTGGCTGGTGTTCCGCGTGTCCTGGTATCGGGCGGTGGCGCCGCTGTTGACGATCATGTCCGAGTTGCCCATCGAGGCGCCGCAGAGAAGAAGGTCCGTGATTCCGGCCTCGAACACCCAGCTTCCGTGGAATCCGCCGCCGTAGGCAACTTCTAACCTCGCGGTGCCGTCGCCGGTCTTGACGATCCGCGACCCGTCGCCGTCGGCGCTGGTAACGGTGGGCAGAGCGCCCTCAAGGCTCTGGAACGTGAGGGTGTGGCCGTTGATGTGCAGGCGCATCCCACCCGCACCCCCGACCGCCTCGAACTCTCTCGTGGTCAGGGCGGCATTCAGCAGCAGGTCGTTGTAGAACCCGCCGGTCGCTTGCATCATCGTCAGCTTGTCGATGGTCGCGACCAGGTCGACGGTTATGGCGCGGATCTCGTCGCCCGAGTTGCCATTGCCGTTCACCGCAGGAAGGATCACGTCATCGAGGGCCCCCGGCACTGCGTCGGTGTCCCAGTTTTGCGGAACGTTCCAGTTGCCGTCGTTGTTAGGATCACCATTGCCGTCCCAGGTCAGGGTCTCGGCAAGAACTGCCCCGGACAGGATCGCCCACGCCAGTAACGCTGCAAAAAGTATGGTCTTCATCTCGACCTCCGAATCGAAAGTTTCCTGAAGGGCCGGAATCGAGGCGGAGCTGCGTGCCCCGCCATAGTTATTGTACCCCATGGAAGGGGTTTTGTCAAGCCCCGGGAGGCAAATCCATGCCCCAGCGCAGGTACATCCTCCCCCACCCGCCGTGCGGTTGCGGTGCATTGGAGATGCTTCTGCACGACGGCTGCGGAGCGCCCGGCGACGGATCGCACGCTCGGCACGAGAATGGAACT
>Ga0114922_10000336_pt1 | contig 45532 bp, 40 predicted proteins | sample AartaG_FD_100975 | JGI IMG/M metagenome (GOLD analysis project Ga0114922, IMG submission 100975) | Deep subsurface microbial communities from Aarhus Bay to uncover new lineages of life (NeLLi) - Aarhus_00045 metaG | ecosystem: Environmental > Aquatic > Marine > Oceanic > Sediment | place... | reverse complement strand
TGGGAGCAGCGCGGCGTCTATCGGGTTGAGCGCGGCCGCACCTTCGTTCTGCTCGCACCCGATATTGTTATCGAGCTACCTCGCTATGCCACCGGACCGGAAGCCATCAGCGGCCAGTCTCATCCGGTCTTCTCCAGCGCCAGCGATACAACTTCAGGGACCGCTGAATACTCCAACAAGGAAGGCGACCTGGTTCTCGCCGCCTATGAGTGGATCCCTGATTGGAATTTGGGCATCGTCACCGAACTCCCGCAAGCCGATATCTTCTCAGAGGCTAACGCCCTCGCCCCGACAGCGATCTCGTTGCTCCTCGGTGCGCTCGTACTGGTTGCGATAGTTGTTCCATTGGCGACGAATCGAGCGATCAGCCCCCTGGCCTCATTAACTGATCTTGCTCAGAGTTTTTCTATGGGGGACCTCTCAGCTCGAGTAACCGAATCTAGAGGGGACGAAATCGGTCAATTGTCACGAACGTTCAACCAGATGGCAGAGGATCTCTCCGAACTCTACCGCTCTCTCGAGAAGCGTGTCGAGGATCGCACGCGCCAAATACGAACAGCGTCGGAAGTCGCCCGAGACGCCGTAGCGATCCGTGATGTGGAATCCCTGTTGAACGAGACAGTAAATCTCATTACCGCCCGTTTCGGCTTCTACCATGCGGGTGTTTTTCTCCTCGACCGAGAACGCGAAAACGCTGTAATGCGCGCCGCTTCTTCGGAAGGTGGCAAGCGGATGATTGCAAGAGGTTTCAGCCTACCTGTGGGCAAGGTTGGAATCGTCGGGTATGCCACCGGTACAGGGAAGCCCCGAATCGCTCTCGACGTTGGTGAAGATCAAGTTCACTTCGCCAATCCCGATCTCCCCGAGACCCGCTCCGAGATGGCTCTTCCTTTATGGGCAGGCGATCAGATCATCGGCGCGCTTGATGTCCAAAGTAAAGATCCGAATGCTTTCGATGATGATGATCTCCTAGTCCTCCAAACGATGGCCGACCAGCTTGCCGTAGCAATCGAAAACGCCCGCCTGATCGATGAGCTCACCGAGCTATCCGCGCAGAACCGGCAGGTCATCGATGTGTTCACCAGCATCAGTGAGCAGACAGACTACGATTCACTTCTCGCCAAGGCCGGTGAGAGCATTCGCTCGATATTTGGTTTCAAGCGTGTCGTAATTGGGCTCGTCGAAGGCAACGAAATTGTCGTCCGAAGCGCTTCGGCTGCCGAAGGCATTCAACCTGCCCCCACTGGAATCCCTGTTCCCTTCGACCGTAGTCCTCTCGGACGTGCGGTCTTAACCATGAAGCCGTTTACGGCAAGCCCGGGAACCGACCAAACTACCCGATCTTCCAGCACTACGGTTGCTGTCCCTCTCATCAGTCGTGGTGCAGCAATTGGTGCATTCGCGGTTGAGAGCGCTGACATCGAAGGTTTAGGTTCGCGCGATATTGAGATCCTCGAACTAATATCCAATCAAGTGTCGGTTGCGCTCGAAAGTGCCCGTCTATTCGAAGAAACTCAACTGAGTTTCGAGCAAATCGACAGTTTGTACCGGCGTCAGACTGCAGAATCATGGGAAGAATTACTGCAATTAATTGAAGATGACAAACAGGAAACTTTTGCCGAATATACCGGCTCACGCTACCCGGATGCTGTGACGGATGGCGGAGATCCACTAGATGCACCAATCTCTGTCCGTGGCGAAATCGTAGGCAATCTCGGGCTTCTCGCAGAACGCCCGGGTGAATGGACCGAAGACGATCGAGAAATCCTGGAAGCCGTCGCTGACGAAGTCGCGTCTGCACTTGATCAGATGCGTCTGCTCGAAGAGGTCCAACTACGGGCTGCCCAATTGCAGACAGCAGCCGAGGTCGCACGCGATGCCACCGGATTGCTTGACATTGAAACGCTTCTAAATAGGGTTGTGAGGCTAATCAGCGATCGTTTCGGCTACCCGCATGTCGCCGTCTTTCTGCTCGATGAAACGCAGAAAATTGCTGAACTCAGAGCCGCCACTGGTGAAGCTGGAGCACAAATGCTCTCCTCTGGCTACCAGCTTCCCGGGGGATCGAAAACAATTATCGGCTCCGTCGTGGAAAGCGGTGAATACTATCTGGCATCCGACGCAAACCAAGACGAGTTATACCGACCGCATCCACTCCTGACTGATATGCGCTCTGAGCTTTCCATCCCTCTTATCGTCGGCAAACAGGTGATCGGCGCACTCGATGTCCAGCACACAAACGCAAACGCTTTCAGCTTGGACGATATCGGGGTTCTGCAGATCCTCACAGACCAGCTGGCTGTCGCTGTACAAAACGCACGTCTATTCCAGGAAACGCTGCACCGAGTTGAGCGTGAACAAACAGTGCTTGAATTAACAGACGTAATCAGGTCCAGCGATGATGTTGAAGGCATGCTTCAAACTGCGGTGAAAGAAATGCGTCGTGTATTTGGTGCAAAACGGAGCCGGATTCGATTGCTGGAACAATCGATAACAATGAGCAGCCAACCTCCCAGAGATCGGCAAGAATAAAACAGAAGCGAAGCTTTTGCTGTACAGCATAAGAAACCAATGGGGTGAGGACAACGCATGACCCACATCATAGCCATCGCAAACGCCAAAGGTGGAGTTGCGAAAACCACAACCGCATTATCCTTGGGCGCTTCTCTTGCAGAGATGGGCAGGAGAGTGCTCCTCATCGACCTGGACCCCCACGCCAATTTGACTCTCTCCCTTGGATTTAAGCCCGCCTCGCTTGAGAGAACCGTCGCCGGATTACTGTTAGGAAATGATGCTCTAGAGAGAGCAGTGCTCCCAACGACTTTCCATAATCTAGTGCTTGTACCATCCAATCACGAATTAAATCTAGCAGAACCTCATCTGCTGGTTCGCTCCGATTACATGCTGCTTTTAAATAAAGTACTCAAAAACAATCAATCGTACGATACGATCATCCTTGACTGCCCCCCATCTTCTGGAACGCTTACAAAGAACGCACTCTCCACGGCGGACCTGCTCATCATCCCAACTCAACCGGAATATTTTTCTGCGCATGCACTGCGGGATATGCTCAACTTAATCTTAGCGGTTCGCCAGAGAAACAACCCGAAGCTGAGATATCGAATTCTCATCACAATGCTTGACAAACGCAACCGTATCCACCGCAGTCTTGCCGAGCAGATTAGAACCGCATTTAACGAAGCAATCTTCGATATTGAGATCGAAATAGATACCAAGTTGCGCGAGAGCTCGATTATGGGGCAGCCAATTAACCACTACGCGCCAGAGAGTCGGGCAGCGAAACAGTATTATGAGCTAGCCGAGGAAACAGGGCACTATTCGAATGAAATCAATCGACGGCATACGACGACGCCTTGAAAACCTGTTCTCTGGGATCTCGAAAGACCTCCCAAAAACAGGCTCGCTTCCAACCGAAGTTCTCGGTCTTCCCGGAACTGACCGCCCTCGCGGCTGGTCTTGGGAGATCGATAATTCAGGACGTTATACATGGTGCAGCCCTGAAGTAGAAAAAGCTATAGGTTTGGCGCCTGATGCTCTCTTAGGTAAAGAATTTTTCAGCTCCGGGTTTAACGCGGAAACAACAGCTGAACTCAAACAACTGATTGATTCAGGCCAGCCAATCCAGCATCTGTTACTGGATTTCGTAAACCCGCAAGGCGAACAACGCACAATCCTCCTCGATTCTCATCAGCTCATGGATAAGCAGGGATCGCTGAAAGGATATCGAGGAATCTCTCAGATCGTCGATGCTGAACGGTCTCAAAAAACACGCATGGCGGTCACCCTTCCAACTCCCTCGGATGCTATTGATGCAATCTCGGTTCCCGAACTTGCAGCTTCGTGGGGTCAGATCCTGGGATACGAGGATGATCGAGGCAATCTCAGACAAATCGATGACTCAGACCAGCCTGTCTCATTAATCGCAGTCCACACGCAAAATCGTCTGGTTATCCCCCTTCGGGTCCAAGAAGAAATCATTGGGGTCATTGAGCTTGAAGGTAAAGATGCGGATGATCCCTGGACAGACGAAGACCGCATTCTGGCAGAGGCAGTTGCGCACGAATTTGCGATAACGCTGCAGGACGCACGCTCGCATCAATTGACCTCACAAGCCCTCGAGGAAATGCGCGAAGCCGACCGCTTGAAGAGCCAATTCCTGGCAAATATGAGCCATGAGCTTCGGACTCCGCTAAATTCAATCATCGGCTTCTCCAGGGTGATCCTCAAGGGGATAGACGGCCCCGTAACTGACAACCAGGAGCAAGATCTATCCGCAATCTACAATGCCGGTCAACACCTCCTTGGATTAATCAATGACATCCTCGATCTTTCCAAAATCGAAGCCGGCAAAATGGAATTAACCTTCTCAGAGGTGAACCTTCCGGAAATCATCCGCGGTGTGATGTCAACCGCCGTAGGCCTGGTTAAAGATAAACCTATCGAGCTGGTCATCGATCTACCGGATGACCTACCGAGCATTCAGGCGGATAACATTCGCTTGCGGCAAATCCTGTTGAACCTCGTATCGAACGCAACAAAATTTACCGAAGAAGGTCATATCGGAATTTCCGTGCGATTGATCGAGCGCGGCAGTCAACCCGAGGTTGTGATAGCTGTTTTCGACACAGGACACGGCATTTCTCCTGAGGACCACGAGAAAATCTTTGAGCCATTCTCACAAGTTGACGCTTCACCGACAAGGAAGACAGGTGGTACAGGCCTGGGTCTATCAATTTGCAGACATCTGGTTGAATTACACAAAGGCGTTCTGTGGGTTGAGAGCCTACCCGGCGAGGGCAGTACTTTTGCCTTCACAATCCCCTATGAAGTGAAGGAACAGGAACAAGAAGAGCTCGCTCCGCTAATTCTTTGCGTTGACCGAGATTCCGATGTGTCTTATCGCTACCGCCGCATTCTAGAAGATGCCGGGTATCGCTTTCATGTGGTCACAAAACCAAGCCACACCTTTGAAATCGCGAAGACAATATCACCTGATGTAATCCTGCTTGATCTCCTCCATCCCGACCCTGACGCCTGGCAAATCATTTCAGAGATACTAGGTGACGAGGCACTCTATGCTACCCCGATCCTGCTAACCGAATACGATGAAGGGCAAGGGAAAGGAGTGACCCTCGATATCACACGCTTCCATCCGAAACCGGTTCGCGAGAACTCCCTGCGTCATATCCTTCAAGCGTTGAACTGCTCTCAGAAATCCACGTTTCTCCTTGCGGAAGAAAACCCTGACGAGAGCGATCGTATCCGGGCAGCAATCGAAGGTGGAAGACTTGGAACCGTTCTGATTGCCGATTCCCTCAAGGACGCTTCTCGATTGTTAGATCGAAGCTCACCCGAAATCATAATTCTAAGCCTGACCTATCCAGGGATCTCAGAATACGTTGATGACTTTTTCCTTCAGAAGACTGATGCTGAGACTCCTGTCATCGGCCTGCTCCCGGACACGCTCACATCAAGCGATCTCGAAAAACTCATCAACCTCTCCAAAGCTTTGGAAGAGGTAGCGGTCAGGTCATCAGATGATCATTATAAAAATGTTGCATCCATAATTAAACGCATTGCTCCCCGGGGATCAACTCGATAGATTCATCATTCTCCTTCTCCAAGGCGCCCCAACGATGAGCAACTGTCAAAGAGTTAAGTTGTGTGCCTCGTAGACACACAATATTCGATAGGTTAGTCCATGGCCTCATTTGTGGTGAAATGCCTTGATTGTGACGCTCACACGCCATACCACCCACTCATAATATCTTGCCCAGAATGTGGTAGCGAGTGGATGGAAGCTTGCTATGATCTTGACGTAGCTAAGCTCTGGGGAGCAGCTCTTGCTAATCGCCCCGATAGTTTGTGGAGATACAGCGAACTACTCCCTTTGCAAAATCCATCTTTATATCCATCTATCGGGGAGGGTTGGACACCGCTATATCCAGCCCACCAGCTTGGAATGCTGCTCGGTCTCCCCAATCTCTTCATCAAAGATGAGCGCCAGAACCCGACGGGCTCTTTCAAAGATCGTCAGGCTGCAGTAACAGCTGCAGCTTTGCTGGAACATGATATTAGCGAAGCAGTCATCTGTTCTACTGGAAATGTTGCCATCGCCTTCTCGGCTGCATTTGCACGCACGGGTTTGAAATTATGGGCATTTATTACCAGTCTGGTTCCCCCTGAGAAAATGCGCGAGGTGGCTATCTACGGCTCCCAGGTCATTAAAATAACGGGGACATATGACCAGGCGAAGCAACTGGCTGCCCAATTTTCATTGGAGCGAGAACTTTATCTCGACCGCGGGGTACGCAGTATAACTGCTTTGGAATCGATGAAGACCATCGCCTTCGAAATAGCCGAGCAGTTGCCGCGACTACAGCAATCTAATAGCACTGAAACAGAGATACCAGGCACCTGGCGCTCTCCAGATTGGTACATCCAAGCCGTCAGTGGCGCAATCGGTCCTCTTGGCGTTTTGAAGGGTTTCCAAGAGATGCATTCTGCGGGTCTTGTAGATAACATACCTGCCCTGGCATGCATCCAGTGCACAGGCTGCGCACCAATGGCCAAAGCCTGGGAAGCGGGTCTTGATTTCGTTGATCCGGTGCTATCCCCAAAAACCCACATCACTACACTCACAACTGGCGATCCTGGAAGAGCCTACACCCTGCTTCGCCAGAGGATGCTTGATGCAGGCGGTGGAACGATCGACCATGTTTCCGATGAGGATGCTTTTCGCGCGCTGAGTCTCGTAGCCAAAGTGGAGGGGCTTTCAATAGAACCCGCCGCAGCCGTGGCGTTTGCAGGCTTGATCAAACTTGCGCGGCAAGGAGTCATTAAACCCGAGGATGTTATCGTCGTAAACTGTTCCGGACACACGATGCCGGTAGAAAGCCGACTGCTGGGTCCCGTCTGGTCGAAGGATGTCTCGATTGACGACTTTGCACTTCCCGATCATCCTAGAGAGGGTATTGTCGCTGCACTTACCCAGATTGATCACTCACAAATGCATAATGTGCTTATCATCGATGACCAGGCGGATGCTCGTCGTTTAATCCGCAGACTCTTGGAAGCACAAGGGACTTTTCTGGTTGAAGAGGCAGAATCCGGACCAACCGCGCTGCAACTCGTTAAACAATCAATACCAGATCTAATCATCCTCGATCTTATGATGCCCGAGATGGATGGGTTTGCGCTTCTCGATCGGCTCCACGCTCAGATGCCCACACGAGACATTCCTGTTGTCGTGGTTACCGCAAAAGAACTTACTAACTCCGAATGGAGACGCCTTGACGGTCACATCGAGCGGTTGATGACCAAAGGTGATTTCTTCGTTGATGAACTGATAGAGGAGATCGAAGAAGCACTGCGCCAGGAGCGCTAATTTTGAACCGCAGAGTACTTGTGAAGAACGCTGGTATATATTTTGCTGTCGGCTCTGCCATCCTCCTTGGCTCATCTCCGATTTTCGGCAAGCAAGCCATCCTTGCAGGTCTTGACCCGACAGCAGTTGTTGCGGCGAGAACGGCTGGTGCAACTTTACTATTATTTCTTGTTATCCTTATTTATAAACGAGAGTATCTTTACATCTTCCCGCTCGGGCTTCTGGGTTGCGCAATCGCCGGTTCCTTAAACGGTCTTGGGTCACTGCTTTACTATGCATCCCTTGTCAGTTTAGATGCCAGCTTGGGTCAATTCTTCTATACGCTCTATCCAATATTTGTTGCTGGATTGTTCTACCTTGATGGGAGCCGCCCGACCAATCTCACAATGATCCGTCTCCTGCTAAGCATCCCTGGTGTGTACTTTCTCACGCAGGCAGGCGACGGCGTTGTTGACCTGCGGGGTGTTAGTCAAATGCTGTTTGCCTCATGTCTATACGCAATCCATATCCCTATCAACCAACGCGTCCTTTTCGAGGTTCCAGCGCCAACAGTCACGCTTTATACGCTTCTGGCAATGACAGTGGTTACTGTCCCCGCTTTTTTGATTTTCTCCGGCCCATACACCATCCTTCCTGAAGCCGCAATTCTACCCATCATTTGCTTAACCGTTGTAACCTTCCTGTCACGCCTTACACTTTTTGCAGGCGTAAAATTAATCGGCGGCATCCAGACATCCATCTTCGGACTCGCTGAACTTCTGGTCACGGTCTCGCTGGCATACTTCATTTTAAGCGAAACATTGTCGCCGGTGCAGTGGATAGGAGCAGTAGTCATCATCATCGCGCTCCTTCTCGCGGCATTTGATCGGCTAGACCCCCCTTCTCGACGAACTGATGGCTGGCTTTACTGGCTACGCCCACCCATTCCTCGCAGACCCTCACACGTCGACAACGTCGGATCTTCCGATTCAACTCTATGAGTTGACTCGCGATTCCCTTTCTAAGATTAAACCCTCAGTTGGTCCTATGCTATACTCCTCAGGATAAATTCGATGTCCTGAGTGTGCGTGGAGGGAATATCAATGCGTGATTTTATCGCCCTTACAGATTATTCCAGCGCTGAGTTGAAAGAGATGCTGGAGCTCGCAGTACAACTTAAACAAGAAAGAAATGAGGGGGGCAATAAACCTCTTTTTGCCGGTAAAGTTCTTGCTATGGTCTTCCAAAAACCCAGCCTGCGGACACGCGTCTCCTTTGATATGGCCATGCGGCATCTAGGTGGTGATGCTCTCTACCTCTCTCCTGCCGAAATCGGTCTTGGAAAACGCGAATCCATCGCAGATGTTAGCCGGGTTCTCTCTGGCTATGTAGATGCAGTCATGGCTCGAGTTTTCGAACATGAACACATCCTTAAGCTCGCGGAATATTCATCGGTACCCATAATCAATGGACTCAGTGATTTCAACCATCCCTGCCAAGCTATGGCAGATATGCTAACGATCCTTGAGAGCCATAATAATCTAAAAGATCTGCGTATGACCTTTATTGGCGATGGCAACAATGTCGCTGTCTCTCTGGTCTTTGCGTGTGCCAAATTAGGCATACACTTTACGATCGCTTCACCCGAAGGATACGATCTACCTCAGGTTGTGGTCAAAGAAGCCGAGGATCTGGCCGTGGCAACGGGCAGCAATATCCAGCAAAACCGTGATCCTTTCGCCGCTGTTGAAGGCGCCGATGTCATTTATACAGACACCTGGACTAGCATGGGACAGGAAGACGAAGCGCAAAAACGCAGGGAAGTTTTCGCAACCTATCAGGTGAATGAGAAATTGGTCGATTTAGCTGCAAAGGACACGATTGTCATGCACTGTCTACCTGCTCATCGAGGAGAGGAGATCACTGATGAGGTAGCGGATGGTCCTCACTCGGTTCTCTTCCAGCAAGCGGAAAATCGCTTGCACGCCCAGAAGGCGATACTGGTAAAACTCCTGTCTTCTTAACGATGCAAATATCATCGCTGCATCACATTCATGCTTAGACTGATATGCCGTTTCCCCGGAGAGTGATCCATGCACATTGGCGTACCTAAAGAACGAAGACCCTTTGAATTCCGCGTTGGCCTCCCCCCTGCTGGCGTGGACCTGTTTACGAAACATGGTCACACGGTCTATATCGAGACTGAGGCTGGAGAGGGCGCAGGCTTTACTGATGACGATTATTCAGCAGCCGGGGGGCAAATCGTCTACAACCGCGAGGAGGCATTCGGCCGCCCGGACCTTATCCTGAAATTCGCGCGTCCTTTGCGAGACGAGATTGACATGATGCGTTCCGAAACCTGCATCACCGGTTTCTTGCACCTTGCCGCGTCACGACAGGATAAAATCGAAACGCTATTGGAAAAAAATATTACATCCATAGCTTACGAACAAGTTGAAGAGGATGACGAATATAAACCAATCCTGACCCCTCTGAGCCAAATCGGGGGGCGCATGGCGGTCCAGGTCGCGGCGCGCTTCATGCAGAACGATCATGGGGGGCGAGGCATCCTTCTCGGTGGCGTCGCTGGGGTTCCACCCGCCGAAGTTGTCATCATCGGTGGCGGCGTGGTCGGCAGTACAGCGGCTGACAGTTTCTCTCGAATCGGCGCACATGTTACATTACTTGACATCGATCTCCAACGTCTCCGTGAAGTACAGGAACGCCTTCCGTATCCCATCGTGACCATGCTCTCAACAGCGCATAATGTCAAGCGTGCTTGCTTATTCGCCGATGTTCTCATCGGCGCAGTGCTCATGCCAGGCTCAAGAGCACCATTCGTGGTATCTAGAGAGACTGTCCAATCCATGAAACCGCGTGCACTAATCATCGATATGAGCATCGATCAGGGAGGATGCGTGGAGACTTCACGCCCGACAAATCACGGCAGTCCGATTTACGAGGAGGAACGGATCATCCATTACTGCGTTCCAAATATGTCGGGCGTATTAGGACGCACCGCTTCACACGCGTTATTCCTTGGCGCATATCCCTACCTCGAGGCTATCGCGCTGAAAGGTATTGATGGAGCGCTTGCTGACATGCCTGCGCTGCACCGCGGATTGAACACAAGGGCTGGCGAAGTTGTCCATTTAACGCGTCTGGGCGGCGTGGGGGAACAAAGCAAATGACTTGGCTGAATAAGTATGAATCACGCTTAATGAGTGCTGATGACGCGGTTAAAGCAATCGATTCTCGTTGGCGCGTCTTTTTAACTGGGAACTGCTCTGTACCTCGAAAACTCCTGGATGCGCTCGTGAAACGAGCCAAGACACTAGAAGATGTTGAAATCGTTCAAGTATTGACAATTGGACCGGCACCGCATGTCGCGCCTGAGATGGAAGGTCACATCCGGGTGAATACCCTATTCATCAGCCACAACATCAGAAAGGCTGTTCACGAAGGGCGAGCGGATTTCACACCAATTTTTCTATCAGAAGTCCCGCTTCTCTTCCTTAACAACCATCTTCCCTTGGACGCCATCCTCCTCCAGGTCAGCCCTCCTGACGAGCATGGCTTCTGCAGTTTGGGCATCGAAGCCGGTTTGGTAAAAAGCGCTGCGCAAGGGGCAAATGTCGTCATCGCTGAAATCAATGAGCAGATGCCGCGGACGCTTGGCGATTCTTTCATACACTTCTCGAAAATCGATTACGCCGTTTCTGTAAATTACCCGCTTGCTGAACTCTCGATGGGTCAGGCATCCGATCTGAGCATGAAAATTGGGCGGTCTATCGCTGACCTCATTGAAGATGGGTCAACGATGCAGATGGGCATCGGAGCGATTCCAAATGCAGTATTGAGCTACCTTGATGATAAAAAAGATCTGGGGGTCCACACCGAACTTTTCTCAGATGGCGTAATCAAATTAATCGAAGCCGGGGTGCTCACAAACGAGAAGAAGACCCTGCATCCTGGAAAGATTATTTCGGGATTTATCCTCGGCTCTAAGAAGCTCTATGATTTCGTCGATGATAACCCTATAATCGAGCTCCATCCAACGGAGTATGTAAACGACCCGTTTATCATCGCAAAAAATGAGAAAATGGTCTCCATCAATTCAGCGATTGAGGTCGATCTCACCGGTCAAGTCGTCGCCGATAGCATTGGTCCTAAGCTCTACTCCGGCGTCGGTGGTCAATTGGATTTTGTCTATGGGGCTTCGCGCAGCAAAGGGGGAAAACCGATCATCGCCCTCCCCTCAACCGCCACGCCCGGCGGCAGCGCGCCGATCAGCCGCATCGTTTCCATGCTCAAACAAGGAGCCGGTGTTGTGACTACACGCAATCATGTTCACTACGTCGTCACAGAATACGGTGTTGCGAACCTTTATGCAAAAACAATCAAACAAAGGGCACAAGCGCTCATCGATATCGCTCATCCAGATTTTCGTGAAACGCTTGAACAAGAAGCCAACGAATTGAATTACCTATGACCCGCAACGCAAAGATCATCGCCACAGTCGGACCTGCTTCGAGCAGCCTTGACATGCTCCAACGCCTGCTTCATGCAGGTGTGAACGTAATCCGTTTGAACTTCTCACATGGAGATTACGATGACCATGCGAAAGTCATAAAGGAGGCACGCTCACTCGCCAAGACAGAAAAGAAGTCGCTGGCGATTCTCCAGGACTTGCAGGGCCCAAAGTTGCGCACTGGCATGCTCGAAGACGGCGAGGCGATCATCCTTGCCCCCGATGAGAAAATTATCCTTACAACTCGTGATGTCCTTGGTACGAAGGACATGATCCCCGTAAATTACGATTCCTTTGCGCAAGATATCAACGAGGGCGACCGGATTCTGTTGGATGACGGGCGCATCGAACTGTGCGTCACTTCTATCGATGGCGATGATGTTTCAACGAATGTTGTATTCGGTGGTGAGCTTGGAAACAAGAAAGGGATCAATCTCCCCGGCGTTAACATATCTTCACCTTCTCTCACGAAGAAAGATCTTCAGGATATCGATTTTGGGCTCGAACATGATGTTGATGCAATCGCCCTTTCATTTGTCCGTCGCGCAGAGGATGTTGTACGTCTCAGAGAGGCTATCGCATCCTCGCCTAACAACTGTGTCACCCCACTATTAATTGCCAAGTTGGAGAAACCGGAAGCTATCGATAATTTAGATCAGATTCTCACCACCTGCGATGGCGTGATGGTCGCACGCGGTGACCTGGGTGTGGAAGTCGCACCTGAGCGCGTGCCGTCCATACAGAAACACATCATCCAACACGCAAATTCAGCACAACGATTTGTGATCACAGCCACGCAAATGCTGGATTCGATGATCGAAAACCCGCGACCCTCTCGGGCTGAAGCATCGGATGTGGCTAATGCCGTGTTTGACGGAAGTGATGGTTTAATGCTCTCCGGTGAAACTGCCATCGGCGAATACCCAATCGAGACCGTTGAAACTATGGATCGGATCATCCGCGATGCAGAGAGCCACACCCTGCAATGGAGTTGTGTACTCGCTGAAGAAGATTTAATCACGGATGACGATGCCTTCGCAACAACGCAAGCTGCACGAGCCCTAGCACGCGATCGCGATGTCGCTGCTATTGCGGTTTTTACGCTTTCTGGTCGGACTGCCCGTCTGATGTCGTACACTCGCCCAAGAGTCCCGATTGTGGCTTTCACGCCAGAGGCGAAAACCTTCAATCAACTCTCCCTAGCATGGGGTGTGATACCTCACTTGGTCAAAAAGGCGAATTCAGTCGAGGAGATGATCTCAAGAGTCCGTGATGCTTGTCTGGCGAGCAGCATCGTAAACCACGGTCAGCAAATAGTGCTGGTTGCCAGCCTGCCGATCGGCGAGATGGGACCCCCGAATTTTACCCTGCTCCACACGATAGAATAAGCCTGCAAACCGGATGTACGTAAGGGGGAAAGAACATGAAATTCAAGAACAAGTATCGAATTGAGTCCGCACGACTTCATTCTTGGGATTACGCCTCCCCTGGTTTGTATTTTGTAACAGTTTGTACAAAACAAATTGAACCTTATTTTGGAGGGATCGATCAAGGATTGAACATCCTCAATGAGTTAGGTCAGACAGCATATCAATATTGGTCAGAAATTCCTCAACACCATCACAACATAAAAATCGACGAATTCATTGTGATGCCCAATCACATCCACGGGATAATCATCATTGTAGAGACGTTGCATGCAACGTCTCTACATTCTTAACAATGTCATCAATCTCACCTCGGAAAGGGTCCTTGGATGTGATTATTCGGTCCTACAAATCAGCTATCACCCGTTGGGCGCGGCAGAACGATTATCCCAATTTCGCCTGGCAACCTCGTTTCTACGACCACGTCATCATGAATGAAAATTCCCTATCCCGGATACGGACCTATATTCGAAACAATCCGCATAAATGGGAGGTTGATCGTTATTTCCGCCGTCACTTCACGGATCAATCAATAGGACAGCCAGTTCGAATACGCCAATAAAAAAGCACGCATTGGCGAGCTTTTTAAAGCACCTGCTCTCTGTCCAGAAGAATGTCAGGTGAGCATTCCCTGCAAGCGCTTCGCAAGTTCTCTGACAATTTCCTCTGGTGACCCCTGGAGGAATTCCTTACGGCGATCGCGGACTTCTGCCTCTCGTAAACCTGATACAACGGTTGGCGACCCCGTCAACCCAATATATCCATCGTCAACATCCACATCATCATGACTCCAGATCGTGACTTCAGCTTCCTCAAAAGCCCAGGGTTTGCGGTGGAAGTCAATAAATCTTGGTTCGTTCGAAGCAGTCTTGACAGAGATCACCGTGGGGAGTGTGACCTCTTGGATTTCATAACCGCCTTTAATTTCACGCCTTACTTGCACGATCCGCTTCTTTTGATCAATAGTTAACGCTGTAGCCAGGGTGACCTGAGGCAAATCCAACCATTCTGCCAAACCCGGAGGGACTTGCCCGGTGGCTCCATCCGCTGACTCCTCGCCGCATAAAATAAGATCAACATCGCCAATTTTTTCGATACCTTTAGCAAGCGTGTATGTTGTAGCTAATGTATCTGCGCCGGCGAACTCGCGATCGCTCATCAAGTAGAAACGCTCTGCTCCCATCGCCAAACCCACACGCAGAATAGGTTCGAAGAATGGCGGACCCATTGAGAGGATGCTTATACGCGCAGGTTGTTTATCCTTCAGTGCCAACGCCATCTCAAGCGCATTCATGTCGGGAGGGTTGATCTCCGATCGCACACCAGTACGCTCTAATAGTAGTGATTCCATATCAACCCGGATCTCTTCCGATTTCGGTACAACCTTCATACACACGACGATCTCGAGATCAGGCATGGATCGACTCACGTTCGCGTTTCAACGTTTTAATTAGCTCGGGAAGAATTTTATGCGTATCCTCGACAATGCAATAGTCAGCATGATCAAAAATGGGGGCTTTCGGGTCTGAATTAATCGCGATGATCGTCTCAGCATCTTGGATTCCAACGATGAAATGGAATGCCCCGCTGATGCCAAAATTTAGCGCCACTTTCGGTCGACAAACAACCCCGGTTTGACCTACCTGTCTTTCTCGCTCAATATGCCCTTCATCAACTGGCGGTCTCGTGGCGCCAACTTCGCCATCTACCAACGCCGCCAGTTCTCGCAAACTCTCAAAATCACCATCGATCCCTCGCCCACCGCAGATCAGCACTGGTGCTTGCGTGAGATCAACCCCTTTACCCACGTGCCGCTCGACAATCCGTGAGCGGATGTCTGCTTCCTTGAGCTTCACCTTAATCTCCACCAGCTCCCCAAGCCTGCTGGGGTCAGGCTTGTTCGGGACAAATACTCCCGGACGTACGGTGGACATCTGCGGGCAATGCTCTGCTGACTCAAGGAGTGCGATCACGCCACCGCCAAAACCCGTTACCTCGCTGACGAGCACACCGCGATCCTCATCCAAGATGAGATCCGTGCAGTCTGCATTCAATCCCGTCCTCAGCCTTACAGCAAGCCGTCCTGCCAGATCGCGGCCATTCGATGTAGCGCCAAGCAAGAATACACTGGGTTTCCCCTCTTTTATAGCCTGCATCGTGGCGTGGGAATAACCACACACATCGAATTCCCCCAGCAACGGATGATCACAAAGCCAGACCTCATCAGCCCCGTATGAATAGGCTTGATTTGCCCGATCCGCTACATCACTCCCCAACAGCAAGCCGCATAGTGTCCACCCCGCTCGATCCGCCAGATCACGTCCTTTGGCTAAAAGCTCAAGGGATACGCTTGCGAAATCATCACCCTCAATTTCCAGGAACACCCAAAGTGTTTTATTCGCTTCAGACGGAGCGTACTGCGAGGCGACCACTGATCCTACTCCTCCACCACATCATTCTTTGACACTTCACCCAAAGCCATTTGCGCTATCTCGGCGATATCTCGCACCCGGAGGTTCGTTACCCCCATGCTCCCGATGGAATCCTCCAAGCAGGAAATGCATAGAGGACATGCTGTTGCCAAGATATCAGCATCAACGTCGAGCGCTTCCTGCACGCGTAAATCAGAGAAGCGCTCACCTGGTGGTGTCTCCATCCACATCCGTCCTCCACCCCCACCGCAGCAGAGCGTATCAGGTCCGTAATGCGGCATCTCGATGATATGTGCATCTGGGACGGTTGCCAAAATCGCCCTTGGGGAATGGGTTCCCTCATTCACCCGTCCAAGCAGACACGGATCGTGAAAAGTAATTTTCGAGGATAGATTCCCCTTTAGTGTGAGACGTTTTCCTTCAATCAGATCAGCGATGTATTCGGTGTAGTGGATTGGTTTAAAAGAATCGTTTACACGTGGATAGTGATTCTTGAACACATCGTAGCAATGTGGAGATAGCGTGACCAATTTAGTCACACCATATTTTTCAAAGATATCTATGGCATGCTGCGCCACATCTTGGAAATACGGAGAGTGTCCAAGGCGCAGAACAGTTTCCCCACAGCATGGCTCTTCCTCTCCTAAAGTGCCGAAACTTATATCAGCAGCTCTCAGCAGCTGCACAATCGCTCGGGCAACAGATTGTGCCCTGCTATCGTATGAAGCCGTACAACCGAAATACATCAAGATCTCATGTTTGGAAGGATCAAAAATCTGCAGCTCGAGACCCTCTGCCCAATCCATCCTCTGTGAGGGTGGTTGGGACATTGGATTGTTATTCCAATAAACTGACCAAAGAACTGGTGATAATCCGGTCGGGGTTTTACGCCTCTCCCAGAGAAGTTGTCGAAGACTCTGAAACACCTCCACGATCGGCACATTCCTGGGGCAGTAGATTTCACACTGCCCGCAAGCAGTGCAGAGCCAGATCGCTTCCTGGGCTTGCGTCACCCCCAACTGCGCGCCACGCATAATGGATCGCACGGACAACGGATCGTCACGCACTAATCCCCAAGGACAAGTTGCCGTACAAACCCCGCACTGAAAACATGGGGCGGCTTTGCCCTCCGTGATCTCGATCAGCTCTTCCCACAGAGCATCATCGATTTCGATTGGTCCCAGGTCAACTGTCATAGGTTTGATTGTTCCTTAGCCAAAGATCGCATTTGCAAGCGGTCTCATTCAATCGGCCCCTTGATTCGCAGGAACCTTTTTAGAAAACTCGCGGATGACCTCATCCATTTCCGCAATCTTCTCCGCGAACTCTTTCCCTTCTGCAGCAGAAACCCATTGCAACTGCAGCCGGTCGGGTTGAATCCCCTTGCGTTCGTATTTCCTCTGCCAGTGTTTAAAACGTTTCCATGTCAATCGATTGGCGTGGTTATAGTGACAATCAGAGCCAGTGTCTGTCAGGCGGCAACCTGTTATAAGTACTGCCCCTGCCCCCTGCTCGAATGCACGAGCGACAAAATCCTCCTCAAAACGTGCCGAGCACATGGTACGGATGATCCGTGCCGAAGTTGGGTATTGCCGCTTCTCGATGCCAGCTAAATCTGCTCCTGCATAAGAACACCAGTTACAGGTGAAGACGAGACATTTCTCTTCTGCGTTCTCAGCCAGAGCGGCGTCTACTTGTGCCATGATCTGTGATTTTGTGAAGTACGGCATATCAATGGCTTCGAAATTGCATTCAGCTGCGCACGTGCCGCAACCCATGCAGGCTGCCTCAAGGATTCGTACTTTACCTTCTTTCACTGGACCCGTCGCCTCGATAGCGTTGTATGGACACACCGACACACAACGCATGCAACCGATGCACAGTTCTTCATTGACAACAGCGGTAAGTGGCTCCTTTTCGATCACACCGCGGGATATCAACGCCCCGGCTTTCCCTGACGCGGCGAGCGCCTGAGCGATCGATTCGCGCACATCCTTAGCGCCTTGGGCTACACCAGCGAGGAAAATACCCTGGATTGCGGTTTCTGCAGGACCCAATTTAGGATGCAGTTCCATCAGGAATCCATCCTCGCTATGTGAAAGCTTAAGTTGATCAGAGAGCGTATCCTCCTGAGGTCGCAATCCCACAACCAGGACTAGCAATTCCGTGGGAATTCGCACTTTCGCTCCCAGCAACTCATCGTCTACTTCGACGTACCCATCTTGGAAGGTGATCGCGTCTTGTGGTGGAAGATCGAAATCGTAGCGGAAAAACTGTACCCCCGCAGTCATCGCCCGTTCGTATAACTCCTCCGCCTGGCGGCTGTAGGTGCGGATATCCTTGGCGACGATGCGGACTATCTTCCCCATCTCTCGCAACTGTAATGCTTGCGCGATCATCGATGTGCAGCAGTAGCGTGAGCAGCCAATTCCTTCCTGCCTCGAACCAACGCAGGAGATGAATGTTATCTTCTCTGCCTCCAACGTCTCCCCCTCAAGCATGGTCTCAAGCTCTACATTGGTGATCACGTTGGGATTCGAACCGTATGAAAATTCCTGGGGAGCATAGGGTACAGATCCGGTCGCGATGACAACCGCACCAACATCAAGAGACTGGCCATCATTGAGCAGCGCGGTGAAATTACCCACGTACCCACCGATCGTCTCGATCGTTTTACTCAGGTGAACGTGGGCGCCACTCGCTTCCAGATCTTTCATTTTCGCATCCAGAAGGTCCTCTGCCGTTATATCAGCCGGTGCAATCTTATGCAGCTGATTGAGGGTTCCGCCCAGTTGATCCTCTTTCTCAATAAGGTGTGTTTCGAAGCCCTGATGGGCGAGCGCGGCTGCTGCGCTCATTCCTGCAATACCTCCGCCAACGACAAGAACGCGTTGGGTTAACGGTAAGTAGCTGATCTCAAGTGGTTCGAGCTTTCGTGCTTTCTCTACGGCCATTGAGACCATATCGATGGCTTTTACCGTTGCAGCTTCTTTGTCGAATTTATGTACCCAAGAATCCATGTTGCGAATATTAGACATTTCCAAGAGGAATGGATTCAGTCCTGCTCGAACAAGCACACCACGGAATATCGATTCGTGTGTTTTCGGTGAACAAGCCGCAATGACAACACGATTAATCCGATGCTCACGAATCGCATCCTCGATCTCTTTTTGCGTATTACCCGCACATGAAAACATCTGCTCTGAAGTGTAGACGACGTCAGGCATATCTTTCGCGGCTTTGGCTGTACGCTCTACGTCTACAACCCCGGCGATGTTGCTGCCGCAGTGGCACACAAAAACACCCACACGCGGTACATCAATGTCCTCCATAGGCTCGATTTCGGGTTCTTCTGGCCATGATCGATCGGTCAAGAACCGTATGGCTAGGGATGCCGCGCCGCTCCCTTCCGCTACGCTATCGGGGATATCCTTGGGACCGCTGGCACATCCAGCCGCATATACACCGGCTCGAGTCGTCACAACCAAACTACCCTGCTCTTCGAGCGACCGAATAAAACCGTCCCCATCGAGCTCGATGCCGAGCGTTTCAGCCAATTGAGGAAGACCCGATGGTGGTGAGACCGCGTTCGCCAGGACGACCATGTCGTAATCATCCTCAGCTATCTCTGAACGCTTTGTATCTTCATAGCGGACACGGATATTGCCATTACCATTGGCTGAAATTCTCGAGGGTCGTGTTCGGATGAAGTTCACCCCCTCCTCCCTCGTGCGCTCTCGGAAACCGTCAAAACCTTTACCGTATGCCCGCAAATCCATATACATAACATCTACGTGCTCGATGCCATGATCCACAGCCTGATAGGCATGCTTGAGCGAATACATGCAGCAAAAGCGAGAACAGTAGGGATGATGCCTTTGGTCCCTGGAGCCAACACAAAGTACAAAGAGGATTTTATGTGGATGTTCACCATCAGAAGGGCGGAAGATCTCACCGCCTGTTGGACCAGCTGAGTTTACCAGGCGTTCATACTCAAGAGCGGTGAGGATATCCGGGTGTGTTCCATAACCAAATTCGCGCAACTTGCGTGGATCGAAACTGTCATAGCCTACAGCGACAGCAATCGCAGCCACTTCAGCCCTGATTATCCGCTCCTGCGGCATGAGAAAATCGATCGCTTCTGCCAGGCAAGCTTCCTTACAGCGATTGCACGGGATGTAGTTCGGCGGTGTATTCAGGCAGGAATCCAGATCGATGAGGTAGGGTCCAGGCACCGCCTGGGGAATCGGAGTGTAGATTGCCCGCCGAGCCGCCATTCCTGAATCGTACTCATTAGGCAGGATAACTGGGCAGACTTCGGTGCATTCCCCACAACGCGTGCATGCATCCGTCACATACCGTGCACGTTGCTTGATGGCTACACGAAAACGCCCGGGCTCACCTTCAACCTCTACTAGTTCAGCCATCGAGATGATTTCGATATTCTGGTTAAGATCTACCTCCGACATTTTTGGAGCTTCAATGCATATCGAGCAGTCAAGTGTTGGGAAATTCTTGTCAAGAACTGCCATGACCCCACCGATGGTCGCCTCACGCTCGACGAGCATCACATGCGCACCGGCCTCTGCAAGGTCAAGCGAAGCTTGAATCCCAGCGATACCACCACCCAGAACTAAGATAGTATCGCTCATGAGCCACGTACCTCTTCTTTTGCGTAAGCAAAACCCGCTTCGAAGGCTTTCATGTTAAGCGAAAGGGTCTTCGGTTTTACCGATGTTCGAATCGCCTCCTCCATTCCCTCGCGGGTGATGACATCGGAGATCGCACAGAAATATCCCAACATCACCACGTTCGCCACGATTCTTCGACCCATGCCTTCCGCTAACTTCGTTGCAGGAATTGCCAACGTTTTATCATCTGCTTTCGGATTTACCAAACCTTCATCAATAACGATTACACCATCCGGCTTCGTCTCACTTCTGTAGCGTGAATATCCCTCCTGTGATAGCGCAATCAGAACATCTGCATTTTGAATAAAGGGATAGGCGATCGGGTAATCCGCAACAACGATGCTAGCAGAAGATGCGCCTCCACGAGCTTCAGGACCATAGGATTGGGTCATCACGGCTTCCAGATCTTGATAGAGAGAAAATGCCTTTCCCAGCAGAAATCCCGCCAGCATGACACCCTGACCTCCAAAACCCGAGATGCGTATCTCCTGCCTCACGTTTTCTCCTCCATGAGTATGGGTTGATATGCAGGCGCTTCCCGGTCGATAAATCGACCAACGTAAATCGGCTGGTCCTCCCTTAAATCAATCCCGAGTTGATCAAGAGGCGTGTCCGGTTTATGTACACAGCGTTCCCGATAAAGCAACATCTCATCGATCCCCTTCTCCAGGTCATTGGACTTACCAAATCCGATGGGGCATGGCGCAAGAACTTCGATAAAGGAGAATCCGGGTTTCTTGAATGCATAAAGGACATCATCGATGACCTGTCGTACATGAATCGTTGTCCAACGTGAGACGAAGTTCGCTCCTGCAGCCGCGAGAAGGTATACAAGGTTAAAGGGATGCTCCGGGCATCCGTATATTGAGGTTGTGCTCTTCGCACCATATGGAGTCGTCGGCCCCATCTGTCCTCCGGTCATTCCATAATTGAAGTTATTCGCGCAGATAACTGTGATATCGATATTACGGCGTGCGGCGTGAATAAGATGATTCCCACCTATTGCTGCCAGGTCACCATCGCCGCTGAATATGGATACACATAAATCCGGATTGGCTAATTTCAAACCCGTAGCGAAAGGAATTCCTCGTCCGTGTGTCGTATGATAGGAATCGATGTTCATGTACCCTGCCACACGTCCAGAGCACCCAATCCCCGAAACAACGACATGCTTCTCAAGTTCAATTCCCGATTTAATGATCGCCTGCGCATAGCAGCGCATCACAATGCCAATACCGCAGCCAGGACACCAGATATGCGGCATCCGATCGGCGCGGATCATACCATCAAGAGGATGCTCTTCAACGAGAAGGGGTTTAACCATTCTTAGTCACCTTTTCAATTGCCTCAAGGATCGGTTGAGGCGCGAGCATTACTCCCCCAGCATGGTGGACGCCAAGCACCGGTTGGTCCACCTGTCGTTCAACCTCATGGATCATTTGGCCCAGATTCATTTCTGCCACAACAAAGGCATCCACGTCCTGTGCTAGATCGCGAATGAGCTGCTCTGGGAATGGCCAAATAGAGATAAGCCGCAGGAAACCCACCGGCATCCCACGTTCACGAGCAACTCGCACAGCTCTTCTAGCCGAACGTGCTGTGCTTCCAAAAGCGATTACTACGACGCGTGCACCTTCTAGATGGAAAGCCTCTGTGCGGATAAGATCCTTCGTATTTCGGTTGATCTTCTGAACCAGCCGGGTAACTAAAAGCTGATGCGTATCTGCAGACATGTCCGGATAGCCGCGTTCGTCATGCGTCAAGCCCGTGAAATGAACCCGATACCCCTCCCCGGCATGAGCTAATGGCGGTACAAGGTCATCATCAATCGCTTTAAATGGGTTAAAGTCCTTTTTAGATCCACTTGGACGCTTTCTCTCCCAGTAGGGGATCTGATCCGCTTCTGGAATCTCGACCCGTTCCACCATGTGCCCGACCACTTCATCCGCCATGAGCAGAACGGGGACTCGATAGCGGTCGGCGACGTTGAAACTGTGTACGGTTAGATCAAAAAACTCCTGCGGTGACCAAGGAGCATAAGCAACCACGCCGTAATCGCCGTGCGACCCCCACCTGGCTTGCATGACGTCAGCCTGGCCCGGCAGCGTTGGCAGGCCGGTGGAAGGGGATCCGCGCTGAACATTTACAACGAGGCATGGTAACTCCATCATCGCCGCCAGCCCGATGTTTTCCATCATAAGGCTGAAACCGGGACCCGATGTCGCCGTCATCGATCTGGCGCCAGCAGCAGAAGCACCAAGCACGGTTGCCAAGCTGCCCATCTCGTCCTCCATCTGAATGTAGACGCCCCCAATTTGTGGCATCCGGCGAGAAAGTCGTTCTGCGATTTCCGTTGATGGCGTAATTGGGTAACCACCAAAGAATCGGCAGCCAGCAGCAATTGCACCCTCCGCGCAGGCATGATCACCGTTCATGAAGTATCTACCCGTTAGGATATGGCTCGAGGTCATTCTTCCACCTCAAGCGTATAAATCGCGAATTCTGGGCATACCATAGTGCAGAATTCACAATTTACACAGGAATCCTCGCGGTCTAAACGGATCTCAGGATAGTGGTAGCCTTTTTCATTGGTCATATCTGAAACTTGAAGAACCTGCTGGGGACAGAGCTCAATACACAAGTTGCAGCCTTTGCATCGCTCGAGGATGAGGTGAACACGACCTCTTGGAATATTAAATTCGCCCAGGTTCACGGGAGTGCGTGCGAAGACTTTCATGGCGCCCTCGCATTCGATAAACACGGGCAGGATATACAGGGAACGCCCCGGAACATAACCGGAGGGTAGGCTTTCGTACGTTGAATCACAAGTACTAAGTGTCAGAGAAAATCAAGCGTAACGTCAATGAAATAATACAGTTGAGCATCTAAAATACTGTTTACTTGGAGGTTCGTATTCGGGGATCGAGTTTACCCCCGTGTTTGCTGAATGTATAATCCAATCCTGTCGCAACCAACTGTCGTCCGGGAGACACGCATACCAGCAAGACTTCCACACTCCAAAAGAGCCTTATGAACCCCTTCCCCACGTCAGGCATAAGTCCACTCTGCATGATAATGTCCGTAGTATGATGACGAACGTGCGAGGATAGCCATGGCCCGACTGCACGAACATCAAGGAAAAAGTCTACTCGCAGAAGAAAAGATCGGTATCCCGAGAGGCGAAGCCGCACGTACGCCAGCAGAAGCGAAAAGGATCGCCCAAAAACTTGACTGTGAAGTTGTTGTCAAAGGACAGGCATGGGTGACTGGGCGTGCTTCGCGTGGGTTGATACAGCTTGCTGATTCACCCGAGGCTGCTGCTGCTGCAGCGAGTTCTATTTTAGGTGAGGAAGTTGCCGGATTTGAAATCGACACGGTTCTGGTTGAAGAGAAATTAAATGTGAAGCGGGAATTCTATGCCGGCGTTATTATCGATGATATCGCCCAAGCACCTAGAATTATCTTCAGTGCCAAAGGTGGATCGGGCATTGAGCAGATCGCAAACGAGTATCCTGATTCACTTGCCCAGATGCTTGTCGATATCCAATCCGGATTTCCTGACTACTACGCACGCGATCTTGTACGGCAGGTCGGCATTCACGGTAAGCTCCAACTGTCATTGGGGCTTCTTTTATCCCAACTTTATACCGTCGCTCGCAACTCTGATGCACGCGCAGCTGAAATCAACCCCATCGTGCTCACAGAAGAGGGAAAACTCATCGCCGCGGACTGTCGCATCACCGTCGACGATTATGCCGTATTCCGGCATCCAGGGCTGGAGATCGAAGTCGCTCGTGAGTTCGACCGGCCACCAACCGAGCTTGAGCGCATCGCTTGGGAAGTTGAGAAAGGTGATTATCGCGGGACCTTCTACCTCATCCAGATGGAGCAGAATTTCAAGCGCGGGGATAAAATCATCGGTTTTCACGGCGCCGGCGGCGGGGGATCGATGATGAGCATGGATTCTATTCTGAATAAGGGCTACAAACTTGCCAACTTCGTTGACACAAGCGGGAATCCCCCAGCATCGAAGGTATATCGAGCCGCCAGGATTATCCTGGCCCAGGGCCCAATCGATGGCTATTTTTCCTCTGGCTCTGGTGTCGCTTCTCAGGAGCAGTTCCACAGCGCTCGTGGTCTCGCAAAGGCATTCCTTGAAGCTCCATTGAATGTCCCGGCGGTGATCCGCTTAGGAGGCAACGCCGAAGATCGAGCAATTGCGATCATGGAACAGGTTAATGGCGCGCTCTCCGTACCTATAGAGGCCTATGGGAAGGATGACTCACCTGATTACTGTTCAGATCGCTTGGATGCATTAATAAAGACTTTTACGCCTGTTGTGGACTCAGCGCCGCCTGTTGAGAAACCCAAACCTGAAGAGCCCTACCAATTTGGTACTGTATCCGGCGGCACTGTCCTATTCGACCACGCTGTTTGTCGTCAATGCGATACGCATATCTGCATCGAGACATGTGTGCCAGAAATCCTTGCCCTCAAGGACGGCCTTCCCGTGTTGAATATCACCCCAGAAGAAGCCCTAAAGGGTGGCTGCATCGAATGCCTTGCCTGTCAGGTTGAATGCTATTTTGGAGGCAACCGGGGTGGTTATGTTGAACTTCCGATACCAGGGCTGGAGTAAGTTATGCCAACCTTTATTGATAAAGAACTGTCTCAGGAGCGGATATGTCGATCCTGATTGATGAAAAGAAGAGCGTCCTCGTTCAAGGTATCACAGGGCGTGAAGGCCGAGCGAGAGCCTCCTTGATGAAAGAGTATGGCACCAACATCGTCGCTGGTGTCACCCCCGGTAAGGGCGGCAAGGATATTATCGGTGTGCCCGTCTACGATACAGTTCTCGAAGCCAGTGAGGCGTGTGGGACGTTCGATATCAGCGTGCTCTTCATACCCGCTCCGCTTGTCCGGAGCGCAGCCCTTGAGGCGATAGAAGCTGGTGTTAAACTGCTGGTTATCGTTCCCGATCGTGTCCCGATTTACGACGTGCTTGAGATTGCACACAGTGCGAAAAAGCACGGTGCGCAGTTCGTGGGACCAAACACACTGGGAGTCCTCTCTCCGGGGAAAGGCGTATTGGGGATGATCGGCGGTCGTGCGGCATCCGCTCGCTCCTGGTTCTTCCCTGGACCGGTGGGGATCACGTCACGCTCCGGCGGCATTACCTCATCCATGGCCTACTACCTCGCGCAGGAAAGCATTGGCGCGACAACGCTTGTTCACGTAGGTGGAGATGTCGTCGTCGGCCTGCCCCACCCCGAAGTGATTAGACTTTTCCAGAAGGATCCGGAGACGAAGGCGATCGTAATGTTCGGTGAGATTGGCGGCAGCCAAGAGGAGCGAGTTGCGGACCTCGTAGATTCGGGCGAGGTGACAAAACCAATTATCGCTTTCATCGGCGGGAAAGCCGCCAAGAGCGGCACACGCTTCAGTCATGCAGGCGCAATTGTGGAAGGAAATCGAGGCACCTACGAAGGTAAAGTAAAGCGTCTGCAGGAGGTAGGAGCCACGGTTGTGGATGCCTTCGGAGACCTACCTCGCACCACCAAATCCGTTCTTGAGAAGCATGGGATAAAACTATGACCGATCTAAGTTGGAAAACCTCGATCACTGAGATCAAACCGAACGAGGTTCGGCTGCGTGGTTATCGGATTGATGAACTGATGGGATCCATCTCCTTCGGCGAGGCTGTGTACCTCGCCCTTAAAGGTGAATTGCCCTCAGCAGATGTAGCCAGGATGATGGAAGCAATACTGGTCTCATCGATCGATCACGGAGCATCACCTCCCTCTGCGCTTGCTGCCCGTACAGTGGCATCCACCGGTGCCCCCCTCAATGCCGCAGTAGCTGCTGGGATCCTTTCCATCAATCGCCATCATGGCGGCGCAATTGAAGATTGCATGAATGTCCTAAAAATCGGGATCAACCGCGTCAATCAATCTGGTGAGCCCGTTGACAAAATCGCAGCTGCTCTTGTTGCGGAGCATCAGGATTCCGGGAGACGGATCGCGGGGCTGGGTCATCGCATCCATAGCAACGACCCTCGCACGGCGAAACTCTTTCAGCTCGCTCAGGAGTTGGGGATTGCCGGAAATGGCATACAAATGATCCATGCTATTCAATCTTCCTTGAAAGAGGCGGGCAAAGCACTCCCTATCAACGTCGATGGTGCGATCGCTGCCGTGCTCATTGATCTCGATATCCCGTCTCAACTCGCGAATGCGATGTTCTTCATAGCTAGAGTCCCGGGGCTTATCCTTCAGGCTTATGAGGAGCAGACTCGCGAGAGGCCAATGCGCCGCATTCATCCCACAGAAGTCTCATACGACGGCCCTGCGCCGCGCTCTTTTGATTAATAGGTAGATCATCCACGCTTGGAGGTCTGTGATGCCAAACTCGATTCCCGATCTCATCCCAGAAATCAATCAGATCCAAGACAAAGATTTACGAGGAAAAGTCCTCGCAGTCTGGGAAGATGCTCTCGCAAAAGGAGGTTGGCAGCTTGACGACCTCGAGACGATGCCTTACACGCTCCTGGTTGATCAAGTTGAGATAACCTTCCCCGAACATGTAAGTGTCGTCTGCAGATTGTGCATCGCCATGGAGGAAGTCCTGGCAGATGCATATGGTGAACGGTATTCGATCGATAAGGATGTACTGATCGCCGGCGCGCTGTTAGCGGACGTTGGCAAGCTACTTGAGTTCAGCCGCAAGGGGGATAAGTTCGTTTGGGCCAGCACGTATAAATATCTACGCCACCCCTTCACCGGAGTCGCCCTTTGCTATATGCATCAGATCCCAGAAGCCGTCATGCATATCGTGGCAACCCACTCATGGGAAGGTGACAAGTTCACGCGACGACCAGAGTCGATTGTCTTTCACCACGCTGATTTCACTGACTTCGACCTGACAAAATACGCATCACAACACCCTTGATGATGGAGACTTTGGGATAAAGAGGATCGCATGGGACAGACTTTCGCTGAAAAGGTTCTCGGACGGCACTCCGGTAAACGACAGGTGAAACCTGGCGATATCGTTGAGGTCACACCACAGGTCGCATTATCACACGATAATACCGCCGCAATCGTGGGCATCTTCCAGCGGATGGGCGGTAAGAAAGTGTTTAATCCGCAGATGCATGCGATCTTCCTCGATCATGCGTCCCCTGCTCCGACGTCTAAACACGCTGAAAACCACCGCATCATACGCGATTTCGTGCGAGAGCAAGCGATCCCCAACTTCTTCGATGTCGGTCGAGGTATCTGCCACCAGGTTCTCGTTGAAGAGGGACTGGCGCTCCCAGGCGAGATCGTCCTTGGCTCAGATTCGCATACGCTTCACGCCGGGGTAATGGGCACCTTCGGCGCCGGGATCGGGCGCAGCGAAATGGCCTCCATCTGGGCAATCGGAACGCTCTGGCTGCGAGTCCCGGAGAGCTTAAAAATCATCGTAACCGGGAAAATGCCCGCCTGGGTTACCCCAAAGGATCTCGCTCTGAAAATAATCGGCGATCTCGGAGCGGACGGTGCTTTATATCTATCCGTCGAGTGGCAGGGAGAGGTGATCGCGGATATGAGCCTGAGCGAACGTGCGATCCTCACCAATATGACAGCTGAAATGGGAGCGAAGAACAGCTACATCCCACCGGACGAGAGAACCCTTGTCTATCTCTCCGATCGGGCCAGACATGATTTTGAACCTGTGCAACCGGATCCAGATGCTGCATATTTGCAGGTTCTTGAAATCGACGCCGGACATTTAGAGCCAATGATCGCCTGCCCGCACACGGTTGACAACGTAAAACCATTGTCGGAGGTCGTGGGGACGAAAGTGGACCAGGCTTTCCTGGGAACTTGCACGAACGGCCGTCTGGAAGACCTCGCTTCCGCTGCAGAAATCCTGCGTGGGCGTAAGCTTTCTCCAGGGACCAGGATGATCGTCATACCGGCTTCCTCAGAAGTATTAAGGGAAGCATTGCGCAGGGGATATGTAGAGGATTTTATCAACGCCGGAGCGCTCGTGGAGAGCCCTGGCTGTGGTCCCTGTATGGGCAACCACATGGGGGTCCCTGCGCCCGGTGAGGTGACGATCAGCACTGCTAATCGAAATTTTCAAGGCCGGATGGGAACGAAGCAAAGCGACATCTATCTCGCCAGCCCTGCGGTCACCGCCGCATCCGCTGTTGCCGGGAAGATCGCACACCCGAATACCCTGGATTGAGGTAGACGATGGAAATCATCCGTGGTCGAGTATGGAAGTACGGCGATAACATTAACACCGACGTCATCTTCCCTGGCAAATATACATACACAATCAGTGAACCAACAGAAATGCCAGCGCACGCTCTCGAGGATTTGGACCCCGACTTCGCCAACGGGGTCAAGCCGGGTGACATTATCGTCGCTGGAAAGAATTGGGGCTGCGGCTCCTCACGCGAGCAGGCAGTAACCTGTCTGAAGGAGGGCGGCCTAGGAGCAATCATCGCTGAATCCTTCGCTCGCATCTATTATCGCAATTGTCTGAACGCCGCGCTTCCGGCGCTCATTTGCCCCGATGCCGTCAATGCCATCCAGAATGGCGAACAGATTGAGATCGATCTGGATAGAGGTGAGATCCGCACGCTCAAGGGTAATTACTCCATTAGCCCTTTCCCAGAGGTTGTTAGGGAGATCTTCGATTCAGGGGGGCTTATTGCTTACACGAAGAAACGACTGGAAGAAAGCCAGTGACCATAACCATGAGTAGTAATTTTTGGCCGGTATTTACTTGAGTCCCAATCAAGCATCTACTTGAGTTCCTGCGAATGAAGAATCCAACGTTACGCAATCTGTGGAAGGCTGTATTTTGGGTTTCCTTCCCATTCGGGATCCTGTCTTTTGTACTGCCGATCTATGGTCGCCAGTTGGGTGCATCGGCGCTCGAGATCGGTGGGTTCTTCTCTGCCGTCTCGGCTGTACCGGTAATCGTTCGCCCCTTCCTGGGGCGGATTATGGACAGATGGGGTCGACGTCCCTTCCTGCTTTTAGGGTTATTCGGCTACGCCATCGCGATGGTCGTTTTCAGTCTCTCTGACAGTATTCTCCAACTCACGATCGCTCGCTTTATTCAGGGACTGGGCCAAGCATTCCTCTGGCTAGCCGCCTTCACAATCGTTGCCGACATTGCCCAGGAAACCGGCCGCGGCTACGATTTCGGCCTGATCGACGAAGCGGTTAGCCGCGGCGCACTGATCGGTACGTCTGTTGGTTTCTTTGCACTCTTCAGCCTGGATCAAATAGCTTCAACAGAGAGTCAGGTTTGGCTCATCCTATTCGCCAGCTATACCATCCCGACCTTGATAGCCCTCGGCATTGGCTGGCGTGGTGTTCCTGAGTCACTCCCCCAGAGGACCGGCGAAATAATCCACAGCCAGCCTCTTTCGAGGCAGCTCTTTACCCTTATGGTCATTGTGTTTTTTACCGGCGCTTCTTCAATGATGGTTTGGCCATTGCTGATGATCTTCCTGCAGGATACGCTTGGTGCGGAGGTGTGGGGGTTGGCAATCGCCTATTTACCGGCCGCTCTCATCAACGCATTCCTTCCATCACGAATGGGGAAGCTAGCGGATAGATTCGGTCGCACGCGTCCAATGGCTGGCGGCTTGATCTTAGGTGCCCTTGCTTCAATGCTCATCCCGACTCTGCGCTCTCTCGGAGCATTATCAATGCTCTGGGCGGTAGAGAACATCGGTTACACTGCTGCCATGCCCGCAGAGCGTGCTTCTGTAGCCGACATCGCCGGGGAGGATTTCAGGGGGACGAGCTATGGCCTATACACTTTCGCCTATTTCTTGGGTGCGCTTATTGGTCCAATCGCAGGAGGATGGTTCTATGATCGTGCGGGTCCGGCAACGCCTTTTTACATCAACGCCGGTGTGCTTGCCCTTGGAAGCATAATGGTACTTATTTTCCTGCGCGAATCTAACCGCTCCGCAACTGTCAAAGTAAGTTTATATGACTGAGAATTCAAGAAATGTGACACTACACCATCCCTTCAAAACAAAGGGACCAAACGATAATTAAGAACAAACCGAGAGGAGCCTTAATCAATGTCAGAATATCGTATCGCATGGATGCCGGGTGATAGCGTAGGCGTGGATGTAATGGAAGCCGCGCAGATTGTCCTCGATGCCATAAAACTCGACGCGGAATACATCCACGCGGATATAGGCTGGGAATTCTGGTGCAAGGAAGGCGACCCACTCCCAGAAAGGACTATCGCCATATTGGAAGATTGCACCTGTGGATTGTTCGGCGCCATCACCTCAAAACCCACTGATGAAGCAGAACTTGAGCTAGCTCCGGAACTCAAAGGCAAAGGGCTGTCGTATCGAAGCCCGATCGTCCGTCTCCGTCAGCATTTTGATCTTTATACAAACCTTCGACCTTGCAAGGCATACCCGGGCAGCCCGCTGAATTACCGCGATGACATCGACCTTGTCATCTTCCGCGAGAATACCGAGGGCTTGTACAGCGGGGTCGAATACCATCCTCTCCCACAGGAAGTACGGGAGACGATGAAAAAATACAACCCGGCATTAAGCCGCTTTGATGCAGTTCCTGGAGATGAACTTGCTGTCAGCCTGCGAGTTATCACAAAAAACGGAGCTCTCAGGATTATCCGCCAGGCGTTCGAGTATGCAAGGCAATTTGGTTACCCAACAGTTACACTTGTTGAGAAACCGAATGTCCTGCGTGAGACAAGCGGCTTGATGACCCGAGAAGCCCGCAAAGTCGCCAGGGATTACCCGGATATCGAACTATGGGAAACCAACATCGATGCACAGATGATGTGGCTCCTGAAAAATCCTGACGACTACGGAGTGCTCGTCACGAGCAACATGTTTGGGGATATCCTATCTGATCTTTCTGCACAGTTGGTCGGCGGCCTTGGTTTTGCCTCCAGTGGAAATATCGGTGACAAGTTCGCAGTCTTCGAGCCCACACACGGATCAGCGCCGAAGTATGCAGGTCAATATAAGGTGAACCCCATCGCCATGCTCCTTGCTGTGAAGCTCATGCTCAACTGGTTGGGAGAGACCGATAAGGCGCAATCGCTTGAAGACGCGATCGCAAAAGTGATCGCTGAAGGAGAAGTGAGGACATACGATATGGGCGGAGAGAGCACGACACTCGAGATGGCGCATGCTGTCGTCAGTAAACTTTAACTGCTCATAAATACATTTTGACTTTGGTGGAGGATGCGATGACCTCAATCAGTCGCACAATGGCTGAATTTACGGATGGGTTGCTCTTCGACGATATTCCTCAAGATGCGATCTACGAAGCGAAACGTTTCTTGCTGGACAGTATTGGCTGCGCGTTGGCCGCAACCCAGAACGAGGACATGCAAGCCATGTATCGCTTCACAGAGAAACTCGGCGGCACACCGGAAGCTACTGTAATCGGGACGGGCTCTAAAACCAACGCTCCGAATGCCGCCCTGATGAATGGCTTACTCATCCGTGCACTGGATTACAACGACATCTACTGGGTTCAAGACCCAAGCCATCCCTCGGACCTCCTCGGAGTTGTCCTCGCTTCTGCGGAAGCCAATGGGCGAAACGGTACAGACGTCCTCGTCGCCACTGTCATCGCCTATGAACTGGAAATGCGCTGGTGCCATGCAGCCACACCGGGGATTCGGGAAGTCGGGTGGCACCATGCCTCACTAACGCAATTTGTCAGCCCGCTCGTCGCCGGCAGGTTATATGGGTTGGGCATTGACCAGCTCATCGCCGCCGTGGGTATCAGCGGCAGCAGCCACTTCACACTCGGCGGTGTTGTCGCCGGTCATCTCACGAATATGAAGAACACCGCCGACCCTCTTGCCGCACAAGCCGGTGTGTACGCCGCGAAGATGGCCCAGGAGGGTTACGAGGGTCCGGTGCATGTGATCGAGGGGAAAGAAGGGTTGATCGAAGTCCTGAATAACGTTACCTGGGATACGGATGCCTTGCTCGATGGGCTTGGCGATGAATATCTCATCACAAAGTGCAGCTATAAGGCTTTCCCGACAGAGGCACTCACCCACCAACCCATCAGCGCTGCTCTAAAAGTAATCCGCGAGTATGAGATCCATCACGATCAGATTCAAGAGATCCTGGTAGAGACAACCACTCGCGGTGCAGACATCCTTTCAGACCCGAGTAAATACGAACCCGACACGAAGGAAACCGCCGACCACAGCCTGCCCTATGTGATCGCCGCGGCCGTCGTTGACGGGAACGTATTACCCGAGTCTTTTGAAGACCACAAATTGAGGGATGCGAACATCCGCGCGACTCTGCGGAAGATCAAGGTTGTCGCCGATCCCGAGATCGACGCCTTGTTTCCAAAAGTAAAGCGCGCCTGCGTAACGATCACACTGCAAGATGGGAGCACGCACAGCGCTCAAACGGACTATGCGAAAGGCTCACCAGAAGATCCACTCAGCGATGATGATTTGTTTGCGAAATTCCGGGCGAATGCACACAAGACGATGGGCGAGGGAAGAATGGATGACATCATTGAGCAGACAATGGGATTTGAGCGCTTAGCCGAACTCAAGCCCTACATGGATCTGCTCATCTCAGAGAAAGCATGAAATCGATCGGCTGATTCCCTAATGGTGAATTTAACTTCCATTTGATCGGCCCGATCCTCCTACTTGCCAAACCTGACAGCCAACGTTGCATTGAAATGGTGAATATAAATGGGATTACGTGCTTCTGTGATCAGGACATAAACGAAACTGAAATCTGAGCGAAATTCCCTCTAGTATTCGCCGCAGCCACTAATTCACAAACGCTTTTTGTGTCCAATAAACATAGCTGCTTCCCAGCAGGGCGATGGCAATACCGAGATCCAAGATGGCCACACCGATCAAGAATGGGTAATTGCTGTGAGCCATCCTGGATAAGGTTACACCCGCCAGGATCATGATCGTTAACGCAGCAAAGAAACCCAGACTGAAGAATTGCCAGATCTTTGGCTTGGATAAACCATCAACCCTGATCAGATTCTTTTTAATGCTGTTCGTGAATAAGTATTTTGCTTTCAATCCGCCGAAGAATAACCCCACAAAGCCAGCTATCCAAGGCCACACCAGCTCAGGTTCCATCGCATTGGCTTCAAACAGTAGGCTGATACCTTTCTGTAGTAAACGAATGCCTCCGGTATACCAGACGAGGGCGGCTAAGATTTTTAGGGTTCGGGGGGAAACTGTAAACAATCGCATTCCATCAATCCTTGGATAACTGATTTTCGCGGTTCACTACTAATAAGATTGATTGTAATCGAAATAAATGCGAAATATAAAAGCGCCCCTATCTCCCCAACTGTTCTTATGGTGCCGGCTTCCATCCGGTAGCATCCCCTCAGCATCCGACGTGATGTCCTCTGGCAATGAACGGGTCTCAGCTGTAATGTTGTAGAGAATCCACTGTATCCATCTGTCACCCCCATCCTGCAAGGGGTCACAAAGGATGAGGAGCGCAAAGCTCTGCGTACCTTCAGGTGGATCATCCCACTGCAAAGGAGGGGAGATGTCCTCGCTGCGGCGTGTTTATTTTTGTGGGATCACCCCTCCTGCGGTGAAGGCAGCGCTCGTCAGTTTGATGAACTCAGAGGTTGGTATTGCAGGTAAAAGCATCTCTGTTGATGGTTCAGGACTGGGTCCAGGTGTAGACATGTTGGCTGGTAACGCGATTGTGCCGTAGTTTTCGACAAGTCCGCTGGGGTGGGTATTGGCGGTGATGATGGGCTGCAGGATGTAGAGATAAACAACGCAATAACTATTCTTGGCAATGCCAACTTTCTAGAGGGATTCTTCTTCGTCCTGTCTCCTGTATCGAATCAAAATATTGGAAACGGTCATTGTTGAAAGTATCAAATCCTCTTTAAATCTCGCTAAAATATCCTGAGTGGCTCTGCGTACGGATTATGCCGCCTTTGCAGACAACATACTCTTCCATCCCTATCCTAGAAACAAACCAATGGCAACAAGCACGGGAGTGGCGATATTGATGATCACATTCAAACCCAGATAAGGCACTAATTTCTCCACACTCTCTGCAGAACGATAGGCGCCGATGATGACGGGTACAGCGATGAGCATCGTTAGCAGCCCGATGAGACTTGTACGAGGCAGGTAGCCAAGCATGACCCCGAGGACAATCGATAGGTAGGCTAGAAGCAATATGGTGCCATAGATAAGGCTGCTCACCTTTCTACCGAGGATTATCGGAAAATGTCGTCTACCTACACTATGATCGGCTTCGACGTCCGGAAATTGATTTAATAGAAGCAAGTCATTGACCAAGAAAAAGGGGATAAGAGAAGCAATAAAGGACGTCCACGAGTATCCACCGGTGAGGACAAAATCGGTGCCCATGACCATCAGTGGCCCAAAACCCAATCCAGGAGTAATCAAACAGAGAACAGGGTTGTGTGTAAACCTGGGTGTATAGGCAATGATGATCAGAAGTCCGAGTGCACCTAGCGGTAAGAGGGAAATGCTTCTCACCCAAAGGAAATATACGCCTATCAGAGCTGTGATGATTATGGTTACCAGAGCAACGCTCAAAGCCTGACGCTCGAGTTCAGGACTCCTAGGTAAGGTACCGCTGCCGCCGCTAAAGGGGGTCCGGTGGGTTCTATGATCTAATCCACTCTTGAAATCAAAATACTCATTGAAGGCATTGACACTGATATGAGCGGCAAGCGCCCCGAAAAGCGCCAGTGTGAAATAAAAATAATTAACTTCCCCAATTGACCATACTGCGGTTCCGAGCCCCACTAAAACACAGGCAGGCGTTAAGATGACAAAGGGGAGACGCATTGGCCCTGTAAAGCCTTTCAGGTTGTTCACATTCTTGTCCTCCATGAATCAGCTCAAAATAATGATCCGTATCCAATATCACTTAGACCTTGTATCTAAAGATAGGTTATCTCATCACGTGCCTTTCCATATCGGCGATTCCTTTCGACAGCGCACCGGATGTAAATACATAACCACTAGTATTTAGAGATGGCATCCTTTAGCTGTGCACGGGCATCATCCGAATACCAGCACTCAATAAACGCATCTTCCCGTTCCGATAATTGCAGAGCGATCTCTCTCTCAATGGCGTGGAGACGACTGCTTTTGATCAGAGCAAATGCTTCTAAGGAGTCCGCTGCCAGCTCTCTTGCCTTCTCAATCGATTGCGATAGCACTTCTTCCAGGGGTAATACCCTATCAACCATGCCCAATCGTTGTGCTTCTTCTGGTACGAGGAATCCCCCTGAATCCATGACATCGCGCGCATTCCGATACCCGATTAATTTCCTGAGAATGCAATCCGCCACATAGGGAACGGGAACCCCTAACTTAATCTCATTCAATCCAATCAACTTGTGCCCTTCTGAGATAAATCGGTAATCACAACAAAGACCCAGAATACAGCCACCCGCGATCGCATGACCTGTAATCCCCGCGATGAGTGGTTTGGATGTAGTCAAAATGCCAAGGCACATCTGATTGAAGGACTGATAAAAAGATCGGAAATCCCTCTCCTCGAGAGCAATCAAATCCGGGATATCTAAGCCGATGGAGAAAAATTTACTGTTTGCGCTAGTAATCACCATCCCGAGCACTTCAGGATCTGCAGCTTGGCTCTTAAACGCTGAGTCAAGTGCCAGAACAAGATCGCCATTGATTGCGTTTGTAATCCCTCGATTTAGTTTTAGGACCGCGACCTGATTTTGATGCTCTATCGTTACGAATTCCTCATCCATCATGGACACCTCACGAGTCTCAGCTTCCTACTCTAGCTCGCAGATCGTAGACTCTAAATAGCTACTTTATCATATGACCCGCAAGAGATTAGGTCGTCCACTCATCATGGACTATCCCAATAAGAAACCACCCTCCTCCATCTTGGCTAAAGACTAACCGTAAGCTTCGCCAATCGAGTCCAGCATAGTCAGGGTTAAAGCCTGTAAAATGATATTCAACCATCACGCTCCCAGGATAGAAATCCTGAATATTATTGACCATCCCTCCCTCGCCCCCTATCCGTCGGTTATATCCTATCTCCTCCGCATTGGCGAAATCATGGTCATAAATGAACTGGTCGTAGTACTGCTCAAAAGTGAGTTCGATCGGCGTCCCAGAACCATCATAAGCTCCCCATAGGCGCAACGTATCCTCAGAGAGGAGATTTGGAACATCCTCGACTGCGACCATAATGTCTGCTTCGCGCACATAGGCATAGGGAGAAAAGCGTAAACCCAGCGTTGGATGGACCAGACTCGCGAGCCGATCCAGATCTCGATCACGCAGGGTTTCGATCACTTGGCTAGCTTTATAGCTAACCATCTCCTTCGTAGAGACGGGGGTGGCAGTGCGTGTCGCCGGCGGGATTGTGGGAGAAGGAATTTCACCGTCTGCAGCGCAGGACCCGATGAGCATCGCTAGGAACAGGACTATCAATAACCGGAAGACAGTCATACTCGATACCTCTTTCGAGAAGCGATCAATTCTATTGAGTGTCGGGTTCTTAGACATCCGGTTTGTCTTCCATCTCCAACAGGGCTGTATCGATGGATTGTATTTGATTTCTCAACATCTGTAGATTTTCGATGGCACGATCGAGTTCGTCATCTCTTAGGTCGTCATATTTAAGCCTATCATCATATTCCGCTGCTATAAGAACAAGAAGCTTCCTGCGTTCTTGAAGGTCTGCGATCAGCGCTTTTGGATCGTCGTCTTTTCCCATGCTCATCTTATGGTTGGGTTCGTTGATTCTTATGGACGTCGTGTGCTCATGCCGTCATCCGTCCGCTTATTAATGGTGCACCTAACTGCATTACGCATCGTGAGTCATATTGCGACGCAGTGCCCATAGAGGACAAAGGTCGCACAACGTCCACACGAGAATTCAAGGGCATTCTTACGAAGCGCTGTGGAGGGAGTGTAATCGTAAGATCATGACGTACATTTCCCCTACACCGGATCCATTCGCTTTCCCATGCGCATTCGGCTCTCAATTATATAACCGAGACTTCATAAAATGCTTGGACTTCAGCATTGCTTGAGCGTATTTGAAGGTTAAGCTTTGGGCAGCCACAGAAATAGGTCTGCCCCAGCATATCAGAATGCAGCCGGGGCAGGAAACCAACGTTATCGGATGTGTATCGAGCTATCTTTGGAATAGTTTCTCTACTTCTTTTCTTCTACCGCCTGACCGATCTTTGAAACTTCATCCCCCAGATCCATGAGAAGGTATAGTCCCTCAGAAATCGCGCGCAGGAAAACGAAAAAGAATCCAGCGATGGCAATCAGGAGCAGCGGCGTGGATAGATTACCGACCATCTGGTTCAACGTAACGATGGCGCCCTGGAATTCCACACCAGCGACCGACAATAGGAAGATGATCAGATTGATCAAGAAAAGCACGATCACCGCAAGAAACAACCAGGACAATAGCATCGCTTGCGATGATGTCGCCATTAACCTTTTGCCACTAAATAATTTTCCGTTATCTTCTTGAGCTTCTGTTGTGTTCATTTCCATTTCTTCTGTCATATTTTCCTCCTCAGGAATCATTACTCGCCACATGTATTGCGCTCAAGGTCTGAGCGCTGCGGCGAAAAGTAGAAGGCTTTGACCTGCCGGAGTGAATTGTAAGCCATTATTGGCTACTTGTTAATGAATTTTGAAGAACAAAGTTGGCGATCGCTTTCCACGAGGCAAATTAATTTCAAAGGTCTATCGGGGAAGGCCGTGCGCTTTCCCTATCCGTATGATCGTTTCAACTTTTCTTCGAAGCGAGCCTTTCTGGATGGTACCTCGCTGTTAATAATGCAGCAGTGGATAGAGTCGCGGGCATGAAAATCGGCTGTAATCATTTGCATGCGCAAGATACACTCTTTCACCGCCCCTATCCGTTCAAGGGCTTTCTGTAGCAATGGGAGTGAACCACTGGATGCCACGCTCGTTTCCAGAACGCCGCATCGTGCAATTCTACGGTGCCACCTACAACCCACTGCTTATCAAGCGAGTAGACAAGCGGATTCCACACATTTAGAGGTTTGCGGGCGTTGCTTCTAAGCCCTGAATGCCTTTTTACACACGCTGGAAATTGATTCTTTCGCCGAGAGATTTTTTCCCAAAGCCGTTGTCTATAATTTTCTAGCCCCCAGAATTATCTTTACAGCAGGTTAAGCGGATAACATCATCAGAGACACGGCAAATATCGGCTGCTTGTCCACTTTGAAGAGAGGACAAGCAGCCGGCGGATCGCTTTTCTTATTAGGAACAGGATGAATTTCGATTTACGGATACGTGATCGAAAGGTATTGGATTAGAACTTCTTGTTCAGATGCGTTAAGCTCGGCGCCTTTGCCCACCATTTCCCGAACATTCAGCCCCCATCCTGCCGCACTCATCGATGCACGCTCGATTCGATCGAGCGTATGGCAAGCCGTGCAGCGCTCCTCGAGAAGCGTTTTTCCATCGAGTGTGGTCTCTGAATCTGTGTGACCTTCCGTCGCAGGGGATACCTCACCTGTTGATCCGCCACAGGCTGAAATGAAAACGCTCAGGAGCAGCGCGAGGATAATTATCTTGAATGTCGTTCTTCGAATCATCATTCGTATCTCCTTCCAAGAACCGGTGCTATCCGAGTCCTGTATCTAATTGGATATAGTACAGTAAGTATATCCGTATATAACCGATTATACCGCTTTGGGATCAGGTAAATACAGACAATCCAAAATGCTTCAAAACGCGCAAGCTCCGCAGCGTATTCCAGCGACTTGGACCTCCGGTTTTTTCCATTTCAAAATGGGTCTGACCTGGATGCTTCGCCTGCACAGGCCAGCGGTTATCTTTACGCCGCTTTTTCAACAATACATCCAGAGCATCTTGCATTCTTGGATCGTAATCGACCCCTGCAAACTGGAAATAATCAAGCGCCCGTAAAATATCATAGCGCCAGCGGGAGGGATACGACAGCATCAGCATACGCTTGTCAATGATCTCCCCCGTACGATCCGAGCGAAATAAGTTGTGCTGCAATATGAATTCCCGAGCCTCGACCGCAATCTGCTCAAATTCCTCCAGGCGATAGGTATAGTTGTTTTTAGCATATTCCAATATTCCTTCAAGAACGGAAATTGTGGAATGCAAGGAACTATGAACGGCGCCCTGACGGTTTGCCTGGCAATTGAAGCCTCCGTCCTGCATGTGCTGCTCGAGAATGAAATCTACAATGGAACGCAGCGCCTCACCCTCCACCTTGAAATAAGTTGCGAAGTTTAGAAACATCCCGTTCATACAAACATCACTCTGTTTTATCATCCTGGAGGGGTTGATGCCGCCATCAATCCCTATATTGTCTCGAAGGATCAGTAATATTGATTCAATGAGCTCCGGATGTTCCGGAGAGATTCCAAGATTTTTCAAATCCAAGATTGTGTAGTGGCTGGAAATCCATTTAGGTTGATAATAACCCCGCCCCCAATGCCCTTCTTTCTTGCGCAAACTAAGAAACCTTGCCCCCCACCCTTCGCTTGCGATGCGCTCGCGGAGAAGTGGTTTCTCTGAGGTTATAAAATCCCGGTGAACCTGATATTGAATGGCGACATCCCCGTCAAGTAGCCAGTTTATGATTTGCTTTTTATCCATCGGCAGTGAGGATTCCTTATGAAAATCTCTGTCTCTACGCTTGGTAGACTTCTAGCATTTCAACTTTCGCTTCAGGTGAAACGATTAAAACATACTCTTGAATTGTCTCTAGATGTACCATTAGGTCTGACGGATCGATACCTGGCATTCCGTAAACCGTGAACAGCACACGTGAAGTACTTGGCTTAATCATCGTACGCTTATCTGGCCCATAGATAACGCTCGAGATGACCCCATTAGCGTCGAAAATCATCATATCTTTCGCTTTGAGCTCCTGCTCTTGCCCATTGAGCCGCACATAGCGCTCGTGCCCTTCTGCCACACCGATCGTAACGGGTAATTGCACGTCATCGAGATCGTGACCTGCCGTCAGCATCAGATGTTTCAGCTCAGCCATGAACATCGCTTCGACCAAAGCCGCAGCTTGAGGTAACGTCTTATCTTTAAATACAATACTTTCCAGTTGGAGCTGCACGTGATAGGTCTTCTTGAACCGCTTGTAATACGATTGGTATGCAGCTAGCACAGTATGGATTTTAAAACGCTCTCGATCGTACCCTGCGTAACGCGTGCGCAGTTCGCGCTCCAGGGATTCCTTATGCAGGGCTAGCGCTTCATGACGCTGCGGATTAGACACATTCCCCATCGCGAGGATCCCAAGAGCTGCGTTGGGGTATGTCGATCTCCAGGTTTCTGTAAGGACAATCATGGGTATATTATTCTCCTGACACCTCATCCAGCGCCACGAATCATCTTCAGGATTCTCGAGATGGATCTTACGACATCGTGGGGCTTGCAGGGAGTTCAGCGAAAATCGATGAAATCCTTTGCTAAGTCAAGCGGGCCTTTAGAAGAGATTATTCTTGAATCATGATTTCTTCTAAGATTTCAACCGCTCCACGGACATATCCAGGGCAAATGGTGTCGAACAGCCCCTCTTCTCTCGCTGCATCCAACTCCGTAGGCACAGAAATATTCCGACCTAACAGCTTCCTACATTCAACGGATCCATAACGCTCATCGAACTCCGCGATGAATTCCCTGACTATCTTATACATATTCTCCTTCGTCTCTGCGTCTCCCCCAACCTCATGTCCGCAACGCAGCCCGATCACCATCAGCGCTCCGGTGACTGCACCACATGTCCACCCCATCCGGCTTATCCCGGCTCCAAATGGAGCAGCAATCGTCGCTGCCTCCTTCAAATTGATACCTAGTAAAGGGGCATATGCCATAAGAACGGACTGCGAACATAGGTACTCATCTTCAAAATAAGATACCGCTTGTTGAGCAAGCCTTAAATTTCCCACGCTATTGATTCCTCTTCAACCCACTCATTACGCTCACCTATGCTGAGCGAGGTGCGAGCGTTGGCTGATTGACATCGTTATTGATCGCTGAATGCGGCATGGTATTTCACCCTGCCAGTTTTTCCGCTCAGAGCTTCTGGTTCCAGCTCCAATGCCATAAATACATCCTCTGGCACTTCGAAGTCAGAGTCAATGCCGAATCGGGACGAAGGTGAGAAGCCGAAGAGGGGACAATACCCGGGGTGTCCCAGAACAACAACCGCAGCAAAGCCCAACTTCCTGCAATAATCGAGACCATTTCGAACGAGTGTTGAGCCGTAACCCTTGCGCTGATGCTCCGGCGCTACCGCTAAGGGGCCGAGCCCCACAACTTTAAGCTCCGGATAGCCCGATAGTACAACCGGCGTAAACATGATATGACCGACAACATCCCCGTTTTCCTCAGCAACGAGCGATACAAACGGCCGCACTTGCTCTCGCAAAACGTCTACAAGATTGGCTTCATATGGTGTTTCAAAGGCTGATAAATTGACATCAAACACGACATCCCGATCATTCTCTCTTTCAGCTCGAATAAACATAGGACCTCTGGCGACAGTTCTCGATTGTTCCACACATATTGGATAATGGCACCGGGGATCTCCCCATCCACCCACAATTCATGTATCCGACCGTATAACACAAAAAGTCGCGCTATTCACAGCGGCACAGCGCCTTGGAAAAGTGAGCGTGGTCAGCGCAAACGAGAAGCTCGTCACAGTTATTTACGCTCTCTATAGCGTCTACTTTCATTCATGACACATTCAACAAATCTCAAAGTTTTCTTGAATTCTTCAGGATCAGCAGGTTGCTTGACTTTCTTGGCCGGATTAGGTCGACCATCCCAAGTTCCATCAATCAATTCTGACCAGGACGGGTCTAAGGTAGATTTTGCCCATTCAGCGCCTTCTTGTTTTGATCCGGCATACCCATTATGAAGATCATGCAACATCCGACAATAGCTTAAGACAATGAACGATTGGTAAAAACGATTGTTGAATGACTTTGGATCATCTAGTATCTCCTGCCCCCAATGCATGATTGTCTCATAAATATCCTCCCTCAATAGTTCGGCGGATATGGGCTCCACGAGTGTATTAGGCGCCGGCCCCGCTAAGGTTACCTCCTTTTCACGAACAACCCAACGTACGAGGATTGTATTGCAATGGTCCGATTGAATCAGTGAGCGAGCACCATTGTCTAGATACCAGAGCTTGGCGCCTCGATTTGAAGAGTGGCGTAAGATTTCCTTCGGAAAATATGATCCTTCTAGGTGCTGTGCCCATTTGGATTCGAGTTGATAAATCTGACCATGCATTTCCTGCAATGCATTAATCTGGTCGACAGATAGTTCGTAATTAATAACAACAATGAAGTCGACATCGCTATGGATATCGAACCCCCCTACAGCAAAAGAGCCTTGTAAGTATGCGCCAACAAAATTGTCGCCCAGGATATCTTGTATCCTAGATAGAAGTTCACTTAATACCTGGTTGAGTTCTGCATAGGGTGTGGGTAACATATCCATCCACATTCGTAATAATTGCGCTGAAAGGTTTCAGGGGCGATGTCCCCGGCACTGTGGGATAAACCGCCCAGCCCACCAAGCGTAGTATCGCGCCGAAAATAACTCGGTTCCAGCGAGTGGCATCCAGTGAGACATTTATTTTCATTCGCTTTATCATAACAAAATCACACCATCCGCTGGACCATAATCGGCACCAGGTGCTGAGTTGTCACCTGCTCGACATGAGACCGCTCATTTGGATCCGCGGCAAAATCGGACTATGATTGTGGAGACCTCTGCCAGAAAAGCGGAGAGGTAATCAAGGACGATCGCGTTGGGATCGTCGCTGCATTCCCATCGACGAATGCGAGCCCGACTTCGCTAGGAGCCGAGCTCTCCTTGCTCCAGTCTCCAATGAAGTCACTCACAACACCCCGATCCTGCTACCATCCCTTCACTCAACTCTATGCTCCCACCGCAACAGAAGCAGTAATCGACCATTAGGAGGGAATTACAATGAACGTTGGCCATGAGAAATCCGTAATGAAACCGCCTAGAAAACGACGGTGGCTGCTTTGGGTGATTATTATCCTGCTGCTTCTGATTGTCATCGCCTACTTTGCAATTGGGGGATATGCTGTCAGTGATATTACAAAAATCGGGGAGCACCCCGCGTTCACAAAAACACCTGGATCCTATGGCCTCGAGTATCAAACGGTGCGGTTTAGCGCACGAGGGGACGACACCGAAATCGCAGCCTGGTATATCCCGAATTCAGATGCCGAACGCGTTATGATCTTGGTCCACGGCCGTGATGCCAACAAACGGGATGCGGTCTTTGGAACTTATAGTAAATTTGCAGCCGATCTCCACCAGGCAGGCTACGCCATTCTCATGATCGACCTCCGTGGGCATGGTGAAAGCGAGGGTGAACGCTATTCGTTCGGAGTCTATGAGCGCAGGGACGTCTTGGGTGCCGTTGATTGGCTTAGAGATCATGGCTTCCAGGAGGGCGGGATCGGCGTCCACGGTATGTCCATGGGTACTGCATCTGTCATCGGTGCTGCCTTTGAAGAACCGGCGATTGAGATCCTCATTCTGGAGAGCGCGTTTGCCAATCTTTATCCGCTCATCCAAGAAAGATGGGAAGAGGAGAGTGGACTACCGAACTTTTTCCTCCCCGGCGTGTTTATCATGAATCGCATCTTGTACGGATACGGCCTTCGTGACATACGCCCCGTGGATGAACTCGCTATGGTCGCACCACGACCAGTCCTAATCATCCATTGCACGACCGATGAGATGATCCCATTGGCCCAGGCGTACCAGCTTGCAGAAGCGCTGCCTTACACGGAGATGTATCTCTTTGATGCTTGTGAGCACGCGAATATCTACCGTGATTACGCGGAGGAATACACCAGTGTGGTGACGAAGTACCTCAGAGATAATTGGGAGTAATACATAGAGCTCCCAAAATCTATGGGCCAAAACTGCGCGAGCTATGGCGTATGCCTCATCCCTACGACTTGCGCAGATTCATCGATGAACTTGGTATCTAACTACGCGATTGAAAGATATTCACCGATGCCCCAAGGAAGATCAAATCGCGGCCAAAACGGGGGAAGTTAAACGGCAACAAGACTGCAAAAAGACTTCCCTGGAAGAGAACAGACGATATAGGAATTGGATAAAATACCACCGCGATATACGATGGATTCAGGCGCCAACAGCATCCTTGGAACGCTTGACTTCCCTGTTGCGTATGTGGGAATCGAGAATGCGCTTGCGAATGCGTAGACTTGCCGGAGTGACCTCAAGCAGCTCATCATCGCCGATGTACTCGATGGCTTCGTCCAAGCTCATCTCATGCGGCGGAGTAAGTCGTTGATCGATCTCGCGAAACGACGAACGCACGTTGGTGACATGCCGCTTCTTGCATACGTTGACCCCTAGGTCACCGGGTCGCTGATTCTCGCCAACCACCATGCCTTCATAGACCTCTACTCCAGGACCAAAGAAGAGCATCCCTCGCTCTTCTGCATTCTTCAGCCCATAGGTCGTGGTTATGCCCCGCTCCCATGCAACCAGTGACCCTCGGGATCTCCCAAGGGTGCCGCCTGAAATAGGAAGATAATCATGGAAAATGCTGTGCATGAACCCTGCGCCACGCGTGGCGGTCATGAAATGGTGGCGGAATCCCAGCAGACCTCTCGTGGGCACCAGGTAGCGCAGCCGCACAGCGTCACCCTGCACTTCCTGCAAATCTAGCATCTGTCCTCGCCGCTTGCCAAGCATCTCCACCACAGCCCCAACCGAATCCGGCTCGGTTTCGATGTCGACCTCTTCATAAGGTTCGAGCACGACCCCGTTCTCATTGAGAAGGATCACCTCCGGGCGTGAGACCTGAAATTCATACCCTTCGCGGCGCATGGTTTCTATCAGGATTGCCAGGTGAAGTTCACCCCTCCCGGATACCGTAAAAGCATCTGCCGTTTCGGCAT
>Ga0114922_10000335_pt1 | contig 45535 bp, 32 predicted proteins | sample AartaG_FD_100975 | JGI IMG/M metagenome (GOLD analysis project Ga0114922, IMG submission 100975) | Deep subsurface microbial communities from Aarhus Bay to uncover new lineages of life (NeLLi) - Aarhus_00045 metaG | ecosystem: Environmental > Aquatic > Marine > Oceanic > Sediment | place... | reverse complement strand
CAGATCATTATGCAGGGGATGCTTACTTAATCCATATCTACATCCATTTACTTTTGTTTTCCCCGGCACATAACCATTGGCTGCTATTGTGATTATCATTTCATCTCCTCCGGTTAAGATTGCCGTACCGCCAAGTATTCCAGATACAGGTTCCCAGTTGACATTTTCAAGTTCAACAAGGCCCTGCATTATATGCCGGTTGGTTGAGATGATTTGAGGATGCTCAGCTTTTTGTCTTATTGAATATACACATACCTCGCATGGGTCAAGATGTGCCGAGATAATATCATTTCCAGTAACTTTTCCATAGTATTCCTGGTTCCAGAATTCGAATATGTGATATTCATTTTCCGGGTCTAAACCGAGTGAACCTGTTACAACCATATTCCCTGACAGCGGTGCGGATACTTCACTTTTAACTGTGTCGGTGTTAAAAAACAGTGCATTCAGCCAAGTTGGTGTAACCTTGTAAAGATAAACCTCGGGATGTTTTTTCCTTGTAAACATATCTACCGGTCGCGGTGCTTTGCGACTTTTTACTGCCGGATATATTCTCGAAATGTCATGTATTATCTCCTCATTCATTGAGCTGAAAGACGTAGCTAATTCCAGCCTGCCTGCTATCAGTGAATGCCCTGATAGAATGGCCCTCCTTAGCTTTGTTGATATTGGCTCTTTTGTTTGGATTTCAAGCATGGTTTTACTATCAGGATAATAAAGAAAGCAATTCCTGTTTTTAAACCATCTAAGGCCTATTCTTGTTATCATCTCTGTCGTGAAATGACTTCCATCTCCTGTTACTCTCTGAAGATCAATAATCCCTACTGTTGCATCAGTTCTCGGAGCATCACTTTCACCCAGATTACGCTCATGAATAAAAGCTTCCTCTCCAAGGCCTTCACGACAAAGCTCAAATACCTTCCGGTATGCAGATGTAGTTGTATAACTACTGTCCTCAAATCCTCCATTAATATTCCATGCGGTTTCAGGATAATCGAATTTTACACCTTTGAGACCATCATCTTTCATTCTTCTCCATACCGTTCTCATGTATTCCTGAAAATCAGGATCAGTATAATCATATCTTATTATCGGGTGATGATGTGCATGAGTGATATGTATTCCCGAGATATCGTTATTGAGCATCCACTCAGGGTGGGCTATGGCAAAATCATTAGATGGCAGTGAAACCTGGAAATAGGTAAAGGGAATGCCGCCTTTTTCAATTACACCTTTACAGAACTTTTTAAATGTTTCATAAGGAGACCTCAGATGGCCAAAACGGGCAAAATGTTCATCATCCCACCAGCCTTGTTCTGTATTACCGTAATTATTATAGCAGTAGTAATCGGGTTCAACCCTTACTGCTATCGGGCTATATTTAAGAAATCCTTTTTCAGAGGCAATATCAACCTGTTCTATCATTCCCGCAGAATGGTTGAGATCGCGCCCTTCTCCATAAGCATGTGTCGATATCGCCCATCCACACAGGGTGGGAAAATCATAAAAATTTGGCTTGGCATTGTTTACCATGGCCATAACATTGCCGAGCCGCTCCAGTGATTCAAACGGATCACTGGTGGTGAAGTCAATGAAATAAGTATCTTCTGAAATATATTTTTCTCCACTGTTAACCAGTTTGCCATATGGATCATCCAATGCCAGTGTTAAGTAAGCTTTACCATGGTATTCAGGATTATTACTGCCTCTTCCTTTTTTTTCAGCAATTTCAATAGTCCTGATAAATTCTTTATATTTTAAACCTCCTGCAACAATGCTCCTTCTTTGATTACCATCCTTGTATGTCAGAAGAACACTGTTCAGTGCTTCGATCTTATCAGTGTCTTCTACATAATTTGATTCAGAGCCTGCACCGCCACGAAGCACCTGAGGACTATTCATTTGTTGACCTACATAGAGTTCACCTTCTAGCAGGAGATCAGCATGTTTTATTCTAAGGGGGTAATCGAAATTGTTTTGTACACCCCATCCAAGAACCGCATATGACTGGTTATCATAAAGTCTTATGAGCAGAATTTGTACAGGTTTATATCCTTCAGCCGGTTTTTTATAAACAGAGACACAAATCCCCTTGCCCAATTCATCATTAACGGAAGATTCTTCCCAGGAGTATTCCGCTTCTGGTTCCTTCCATCTGTTATATCCAACAGTGAATGCTGCTTTATTGAATAATACGACATTTCCATCTGATGACTGACCACTATATTCACCTGTTCTTAAGTTAATAACAAAACTCATGATATTATTATTTATTATGAGTTTATCACCTTCCTCCTTAACATTAACGTTTGCTTTCAGTGTGATAACCGGTATTATTAAGATACTGAATGATAATAATATAGCAGTATAGCTACACTTACTATTTTTCAGAGCTAGTGTAATCATCTGTCCCAGTTGTTATTTATTATCTTTTGAATATGAGGATAATTAATGTCAGTTTCGTTAAGTTCTTCACGTAATGTTTTTAATCTGGTTTTAAGTTCGCTAATAATCTCAGAATATTCAGGGTCATTGTACAAGTTGTTCATCTCATGGGGATCATTCTCAAGGTTGTAGAATTCCCAACCCGGGGGTGTTTTTATATCAGCCTGGGATCCCCAATAGTTTGTTCTTGGAGGATCTTCGAAGTCAGCACCATAGAAAAAAATAAGCTTGTATTGTTTTGTTCTTATCCCGAAATGTGCTGGATTACCAAGGTAATGGGCCATATGCATCCAGTACCGATAATAGGTTTCCTCTCTCCAGTTCTTTTCGTTTTTGCCTTCTATGGTCCTCTTAAAACTTTTACCCTGCATATATTCAGGTGTTTTCCCTCCGGCAAGCTCCAGAATAGTCGGTGCAAAGTCGGTATTATTGATAAGAAGATCTGACCGGCTGCTTTTCTTAACAATAGCAGGATAGTGTACGAAGAAAGGCATTCTCATTGCTTCCTCGTACATCCATCTTTTATCGAAATAGTCGTGTTCTCCCAGGAAATAACCCTGATCACCGGTGTATATGATAATAGTATTATCAAATATGCCTTCTTCTTTAAGGTAATCAATAATCCTTTTGATGTTATCATCAACCCCTTTGACACAACGTAGGTATCTTTTCAGAAAAGCCTGGTAAACCTGGTGGGTATATTCAGGCTCAGGTATGGAATCACTGATATTTAGTGCCCTTCCAAGATTCCATACATTACATCTTTTAGATACCGATGCTCCAATTGTATTAATAAGGCTGTCATTAACTCCTCTTGTTGATACTGAACCGTGATTGCCAGGATTATATAGGCTTTCGGGTTCAGGGATGTCAATATCCTCTAGATAAGTATCATAACGTTTTGCATTCTGAAAAGAATCATGAGGTGCTTTGAAGTGGTGCATCAGGAAAAAGGGTTTTGTTTTATCCCGGTTTCTGAGCCACTCAAGGCATAAATCAGTGAGTACATCCGATGAATGGCCGGTATGTTTCACAATATTATCGGGCCAATCACCTTTACCTGATTCACGGGTTGTGGGATTGAAATACCTTCCCTGACCAGGGAGCACATTATAATAGTCAAAAGCTGCCGGTTCTTCTTTCAAATGCCATTTGCCTATCATTGCAGTCTGGTAACCCAAACTGCTGATTTCCTTTGGCAGGTATTGTTTATCAGGGGGAATGTTTCCTGTTAGATCCAAAACACCATTGGTTTGCGGGTACTGCCCTGTAATTATTGACGCACGGCTTGGTGTGCATATTGAATTATTGCAGAACACATTGTCAAAAATCATACCTTCACTTGCGAGCTGATCCAAGTTAGGTGTAGGATTGAGTGATGCCAGTCGCGAATGGTATATACCAAATGCTTGGCTGGTATGATCATCCGACATAATGAAGAGTATATTCGTCTTAATTTTTTCAGATTGATTACTGCATGAGGAAAGAAATGGAATACATGGAATGAATAAGAATAAAAGTAAGCCAAAAGAAATCCAGTTTTTTTTCATGGTTTAATGTATTAATTTAATTTCATTATGTAAATATATTAAACGTCGTATTAATAAAAGGTATTTATCATATACAAATAATGAATGTCATTTGTTTCTTTTCCAGAGAAAGCGGTTTTCTTCGCCCCTAGCAAGTCTTTTGATATTCTTAACATGAGTTATTAAAAGGGCAAGTGCAATAAATACAGAAAATGTTTTGAAAACGGTAGAGGGGGTATCGAAAAACATAAATAAAATGACAGGAAAAGAAATACCTGCAGCGATTGAACTAACAGATACATATCCTGATATTAGTAGTACAACCATGAATACGACCATACAGGAAAGAGTCACAAAAGGATGAAGGGCCAATAAAACCCCGAATGTACTTGCTACACCTTTTCCTCCCTTAAAGCCGGCAAAAACAGGAAATACGTGCCCGATTATAGCAATCACGCCTGTAATAATCTGCATATTTATCAGTTCAGGTGATTCTGGAGGCGCTAATTTAAGGAGCGAAGGAAGACTTGCTGCGAGGAAACCTTTTCCTATATCAATTAAGAGTACAGGAATACCTGTTCCCCATCCCAGTATCCGTATAGTATTGGTAGCTCCCGCATTCCCGCTACCATGTTTCCGAATGTCAAGACCATGAAATATTTTTCCTGCCCATACAGATGTTGCTATAGAACCAAGACCATATGCTAGCAGGCAGACCAGTATGAATATCTTATAATTGAGGTCCATACTTAATCAGTTCTATTAGATCCTCGTTTCCGGAAAATTTCTTGAAATTTTGAATGAATTTTTCGGCAAGGGTAGTGGCAGCTTCATGCCAGACATCAGGGTTCTTCCATGTACCTGACGGTTCAAGGAGCCTGCTGTCAATGCCTTCTACTTTATCCGGTACGGCAAGGTTAAAGACAGGTATTTTATGGAATTCACTGTTATTTATTGATCCGTCCAGTATAGCATTGATGATCCTCCTGGTTGATTTTAAATCAATCCTATTCCCAACGCCATAAGGGCCACCCATCCATCCTGTATTAACAAGCCAGGCATCAGCACCGTGCATCTCCATTTTACGCACCAGCTCATTTGCGTAAATACAGGGATCAAGCAAAAGGAATGCAGCACCAAAACAGGCAGAGAATGATGGCAGGGGTTCTTTTATTCCCCTTTCCGTCCCTGCAACCTTAGCTGTATACCCGCTTATGAAGTAGTAACTTGTCTGCCCTTTATTGAGTTTTGAAACCGGTGGCAATACTCCAAAAGCATCAGCAGTAAGGAAAATTACCCTTGAAGCATGTCCGGCCCTGGAAACTGGCTTTACAATATTCTTAATATGATAGATGGGATAAGATACTCTTGTGTTTTCAGTTTTACTGTCACTTTCAAAATCTATCGAACCGTTATCATTAACTACAACATTTTCAAGTAGGGCATTCCTTCTTATGGCATTGTATATATCAGGTTCTTTTTCTTTGCACAGGTTTATACATTTAGCATAACAACCGCCCTCAAAATTAAAGATTCCATCATCGTCCCATCCATGTTCATCATCACCGATCAATATCCTGTCAGGATCAGTCGACAGGGTAGTTTTGCCTGTTCCTGAAAGTCCAAAGAAAATAGCCACATCATTATTTTTACCAACATTTGCAGAACAATGCATGGCAGCTATTTTCTGCAATGGCAGGTAGTAATTCATAACAGAGAAAATTCCTTTCTTAAGCTCCCCACCATACCAGCTTCCTCCAAGTACGGCCATGTTCTCTGTCAGATTAAAAAAAACAAATGTTTCAGAGTGCAATTCCTGTTCTTTCCAGTTGGGATTAGAAGTTTTTGATGCAACAAGGAAAACAAAATCAGGTTCAAATGATTCGAGTTCCTCCTCCGAAGGCCTGATAAACATGTTCTTTACAAAATGTGCCTGCCATGCAACTTCCATAATAAACCTGATTTTCAATCGTGTGCTCTCATTTGCGCCGGCATAACAATCCATGACATATAGTTTCTTACCTGAAAGTTGCTCAGAAGCTAGTGTTTTACAATGATCCCATACCTCCTGGCTTATTGGTTTATTATCTGAAACCTGTGCTTTTTCTGATTTCCACCATACTGTATTCCTCGTCTTTTCATCAAGCACAATGTATTTGTCTTTGGGTGACCTGCCGGTATAAATTCCTGTATCAACAGCTATTGCATCCGTATTGGTTATAATGCCCCTCTCGTAACCTGACAGTTCTGGGCTTGTTTCAGCCTGGAATAAATATTCATAGTTAGGATTATAGATAATTTCTTTTGGACCTTTAATATTATAGGTAAGAAGATCATTATTAGTGACCATTACTATAAATTTAAGTTAGTAATCATCAAAGGTATAAAATATTTGGGCTCCTGAAATGCTGCATTGATATGTTATTCCGCATTAATATGGAAATATTCTATAATTATTGATAAGATTAATAATCCACTATAAGCATGCAATACATTTTATTAGAAATCAAGTAACCATTTTGTTTAATTATTCGTCTTATTAAGTAAACAAACATCTAAAAGAAACAAAATGAAGAAGGTATATCTAATAATTTTAACAATTGGATTGCTTGCTCCATTTACGGCATTGCATGCTCAGACCTATAAGGCAGATCCTGAGAAGACAGTTGTCCTGTTGAGAGGAAAGAAAAGGTAGGCGGTACGCATGAGGGTACTCTAAACCTCAAATCAGGTCAACTAGAAATGCGAAGTAGCAAACCGCTTAGTGGTACTATAGTTATTGATATGACCAGTATAATTGATATTGATATTGATCGCACCCTGTTTGATGTACGTTATGGATCAACGAAATTTTTTGACAATATAGCTGACAGGGCGATAAATGATATATTCACCGTGGATTACGAATTATACCTCGAGAAAAAGTAGCATGATGAATATCGAATATATATCAACGATTTATTATCTTATTCACAATTCGACATTCGTACATCAATATTCGATATTCGATATTATCTGATGTTTGCCTGGGCTGCGGCCAATCGTGCTATTGGCACCCTGTATGGAGAACAGCTAACATAATCCATTCCTACCGAGTTACAGAATTCCACTGAGCTTGGTTCACCACCGTGTTCACCGCAGATACCAACCTTGAGGTTTTTCCTTGCAGCACGGCCCCTTTCTGTTCCCATTTGTACCAATTGCCCAACACCTTCCTGGTCCAGGATCTGGAAAGGATCATCTTTCAGTATTCCTTTCTTAAGGTATACAGGAAGGAATTTACCGGCGTCATCTCTTGAATAGCCAAATGTCATTTGCGTAAGGTCATTGGTGCCGAAGGAGAAGAATTCAGCTACCTTAGCCACCTTATCAGCTGTAAGTGCTGCACGTGGTATCTCTATCATTGTTCCAACGAGATAATCCACCCTTATATCTTTCTCTTTAAATACTTCTTCGGCCACATCCCGTATTATCTCTTCCTGTAGTTTTAATTCTTCTACTGTACCAATAAGAGGAACCATTATTTCAGGTTTAGCATCAATACCTTTCTTTTTAAGATTACATGCAGCTTCAATAATTGCTCTTGCCTGCATTTCTGTTATCTCGGGATAAGTATTTCCGAGACGGCAACCACGGTGGCCAAGCATGGGGTTAAATTCGTGGAGTGAATCCACCATTACCTTAACCTCATCTGCTGTAATTCCCATTTCTTTGGCCATTTCGGCCTGGTTCTCCTCTTCATGAGGCACAAATTCGTGAAGTGGAGGGTCAAGTAATCTTATCGTAACTCCATATCCCTGCATTGCTTCCAGTATACCTTCAAAATCTTCTCTCTGGTAGGGAAGGAGCTTTTCTAGAGCTTTCCGTCTGTCTTTTTCGTTATCAGCAAGGATCATCTCTCTCATGGCTATTATCCTGTCACCTTCGAAGAACATATGTTCAGTACGGGTCAGTCCTATTCCTTTAGCACCAAATTGCCTGGCTATCTTAGCATCTTTGGGTGTATCGGCATTGGTTCTTACAGCCATCCTTGTATACTTTTCTGCCAGGTCCATTATCTCGCCAAAATAACCACCCATCTGGGGATCAATTGAAGCAATCTTTGATTCATATACCTCGCCGGTAGAGCCATTCAATGATATCCAGTCACCTTCCTTGAAGGTTTTACCTCCGGCTTTCATGTTGCGTGTTTTATAGTTAATGCTAATATTGCCTGCACCTGACACACAGCATTTACCCATTCCCCTTGCGACAACAGCAGCATGTGAAGTCATTCCACCACGTGCTGTTAGTATACCCCTGGCTATGTTCATTCCTTCAAGGTCCTCGGGTGATGTCTCAATACGAACCAGTATTGATGCAGGGTACTTACCTGCTTCGTCAGCAAAAAACACTATCTGGCCTGTAGCTGCACCAGGTGAAGCAGGCAAACCTTTGCCTATCACAACTGCACTTTTCAGTGCTTTTTCGTCGAATACCGGGTGCAGCAATTCATCAAGCTTATTTGGTTCCTGGCGGAGTAATGCTGTTTTTTCGTCAATTTTTCCTTCTTTAAGCAGGTCAATAGCTATCTTAACCATGGCAGCACATGTTCTCTTGCCATTCCTTGTTTGCAGCAACCATAATTTTCCATCCTGAATGGTAAACTCGAGGTCCTGCATATCACTATAATGATCTTCAAGCTTTTTCTGGATTGTGAACAATTCCTGGTATACTTCAGGCATCACCTCCTCCAGTGAAGGGTACTTTGAAGCTCTTTCTTCTTCATTTATGCCTGCCAGTTTGGCCCAGCGCAGTGATCCTTCACGGGTTATCTGCTGCGGTGTTCTTATACCTGCAACAACGTCTTCACCCTGGGCATCAATGAGATACTCGCCATTAAAAATATTTTCTCCTGTAGCTGCATCACGAGTGAATGCCACTCCTGTTCCTGATTTTTTACCCATATTACCAAATACCATAGCCTGTACATTCACAGCTGTTCCCCATTCTTCTGGAATATTATTTATCTGTCGGTAGTACTTGGCTCGCTGGTTCATCCAGCTGTCAAAAACAGCACAGACAGCTCCCCACAGCTGTTCCCATGGATCAGCAGGAAAATCAAGACCAGTTTTATCTTTTACAGCTTTTTTAAACTTTGTTACCAGCAGTTTGAGGTCGTCCACTGTAAGTTCAATGTCATCTTGTATCCCTCTTTCTTCCTTCAAGGCCTCTATTATCTCTTCAAAAGGGTCAACATCTTCTTTTGATTCTGGCTTAAGGCCCATTACCACATCGCCATACATCTGTACAAACCTGCGATACGAGTCCCAGGCAAATCTTGCATTGCCTGTTTTTTTTGCGAGACCTACAACAGCATCATCATTCATCCCCAGGTTTAATACTGTATCCATCATTCCGGGCATCGATACCCTCGCACCTGATCTAACAGACACCAGGCATGGGTTATCCCTGGAACCAAACTTTGATCCCATTATTTTTTCAATATTCCCTATTGCAACCTCAACATCATCTTTGATTAATTCAACAACTTTTTCCCTGCCCATCTCATTATACTCTGTGCAAACATCTGTTGTAATTGTGAAGCCTGGAGGTACAGGTACACCTGTGAGATTCATCTCAGCGAGGTTGGCCCCCTTGCCACCCAGCAAATTCTTCATACCAGCATTACCTTCAGCATTCTTGTCTCCGAATGTGTAAACTCTTTTAACCTTAGACATAATATTACTTTTGAATTAACGATTATTTACAAAAAATTTAAGTCGCAAAATTACAAAAAATATTACTATTGTCAGATAAATTTCTTTGATCATTTCTTTTATTTTACCACCTGCTTTATCCCCTTCAGTAATAAACGTTTGTTACTTTGATGGTAACATACTTTTATTTCTTAAGGATGTCTGTCTTTGAAAATGAATTCTTCATTTATTCAGAAAATATATATTTTACTATAGGAATAGAGATATTTATGATCTTAGAAAATATATTTTTAAGTGATATTAAAAACAATTATTTTCGTAATGATCAGAATTAATCAAGGTTACTAAATGATATTAGATTGGGTATTGGGGTAATCTTTAAGTAATTCAAAGGAATAGTCTATTATACTTTGATGATATTATTATTATGTATAGTTGCTTTGACTAAGCATGTATAAAACTTATTATTTTAATAAAATATTCTGGCAATAGTGAAATTAGAATTAATAAAGATAATACCTGTTAATAATTAATAACATAACTATGAAAAAATTTGTACAATTATTGTCTGTTATAATACTTATTATGAGCTTGTTAATGCCTGGCTGCAGTAATGATATTAAAGACAGCAAAGAAACAACTACCTATGACGCAAACTGGAAGTCTTTATCAGGACATGATATTCCAGAGTGGTTAAAAGATGGAAAATTTGGTATTTACACACACTGGGGCATCTATTGTTATTCAGCAACCAGGAACAATGCAACATGGAATAGTTACAGTGCATATCATAACCCTGAAAGCAAAGAAGCACAGGATTTCTATGAAAAATATGGTAAGATAACGAAGGATTTTGGATATAAAGATCTGATCCCAAAATTTACCGCTGAAAAGTTTGATGCGGAGGAATGGGCAGAGTTATTTAAAAAATCCGGAGCTAAATTTGCCGGGCCCGTAGCCGAACATCATGATGGCTTTGCAATGTGGAATACAAAATATTCCAGGTGGAATGCAGCCCAAATGGGTCCAAAGAGGGATGTGGTTGGTGAACTTGAAAAAGCTATTAAGGGCCAGGGTATGAAATTTGTAACTGCTTTTCATCATGCGGCTAACTGGTCATTTTTTCCTACCTGGGATGAATCTACAGATGCAAGCAATCCTGAATATTCTGGATTGTATGGCCAGATACATAAAAAAGAAGATAAATATCCCAATAAAGAATTTCATGAGGAATGGTATGGAAAATTAATTGAGGTTGTGGATAAGTATGATCCTGACTTTATGTGGTTTGATTTTGCACTTGACAGGATAAAAGAGTCCTATGTAAAAGATTATGTTGCTTATTATTATAACCTTGCAGAAAAGGCAGGAAAGGAGGTTGTGATTTCTTATAAACAACATGACCTTCCTCCGGGAGTGGGATTATTTGACCTGGAACTTGGTCAACAGACTCATTTGACTCATTATAACTGGATTACAGATACATCAATAGATGATCAGGGAGCATGGGGGTATATACCGGGTTTAAATTATAAATCTGTTAACCGCTTGATTGATAATCTGGTCGACAGGGTAAGTAAAAACGGTTTTTTACTGTTAAATATAGGTCCAAAGTGGGATGGCACAATTCCAGAGGAGGCTAAAAATGCACTTCTCGGTATGGGTAAGTGGCTCGAAATAAATGGAGAAGCAATTTATAATACCAGGGCATGGACTAAATATGGTGAGGGACCAACAAATGTTGAAGGTGCTGACGAAGACGCTATGTTTAATGAAAAAGAGCTTGGTTATACCGCCGAAGATATTCGTTTTACTGTAAGGGATAATATACTATATGCTACGGTTCTTGATTGGCCCGGAGAAGAAATAACAATTAAAAGCCTTATCCCTGGTAAAGCCGGAGGATATTATTTATTTCCTGAAGAAATTGAATCTATTACCATGCTGGGAGATGGAGAAGAATTGGACTGGTACCTTGATAAAAAGGAAGGTGTGAAAATCCAGACCCCTGATGAAAAACCATGTGAAAATGCATATGTTTTCAAAATTGTAAGAAAACATGGTAAATAATAAGTTATTTGATACTTTTACCCGCTGATTTTGTTACATATATTTTGAATTATCTGAGTAACTATAACTTAATTTCATATTATGATAAAAAAGATATTATTTACCTTATTAATTGTTATGGGATATTTTCTGGTTTCTTTTTCTCAACCTGGAAATATTGATCCCTCCTTAACTCTCTGGTATCAACAACCGGCAGAAGAATGGGAAGAAGCCCTGCCTGTAGGTAATGGCCGCCTGGGTGCAATGATTTTCGGTAAATATGACGAAGAGCGGATCCAGATAAATGAGGAAACTTACTGGTCGGGTGGTCCATACTCAACCACTGTTGAGGGAGGCTACAAGGTTTTAACTGATATCCAGAAATATATATTCGATGGAGAACCGCTAAAGGCCCATAAATTATTTGGTCGATACCTGATGGGTTATCCGGTTGAACAACAGAAATACCAATCAACAGCTAACCTGCATATCTTTTTTGATAAAGAGCCTGAAGTTACAGACTACAGCAGATGGCTGGATCTGAGTACAGGGATTGTTCATGTTGCTTATAAAAAGGATGACATTTTGTACAAGAGGGAAGTCTTTTCTTCTGCCCCTGACCAGGCAATTGTTGTCAGGTTGACCGCTGATAAACCCGGAAAACTAAGTTTCAGGGCTCAGTTAAGGGGTGTAAGGAATATGGCTCACTCCAATTATGGTACAGATTATTTCAGGATGGATGGCATAGGAGATGATGGTTTAATGGTTAACGGCAAATCTGCAGATTATCTGGGAATTGAAGGAAAGATTAGGTATCGTGCACAGCTCAAGGCTTTCAACGAAGGAGGTAATATCAGGGTGGAAGGGACAGAATTGATAGTCGAGAATGCTGATGCTGTTACATTATGCATTGTAGCTGCTACCAATTTTGTGAACTACAAGGATGTAAGTGCTGATCAGAACAAAAGGGTTGAAGAGTATCTTAAAAATATTTCAGGAAAAATATATGATGATCTTAAAATATCAGCAGTTAATGATTACAGGATACTGTTTGACAGGGTGAGACTTGAGCTGCCGGCAACAGAAAATTCGTATCTCCCGACAGATAAACGAATGGAGGAGTTCGTAAAAAGCGATGATCCAAACCTTGCTGCCCTTTGTTATAATTTTGGACGTTATGTATTAGTTTCTTCTTCCAGGCCCGGAACACAGCCAGCAAACCTGCAGGGTATATGGAATGAAGATATGAATCCTTCATGGGATTCAAAATATACTACAAACATAAATACAGAGATGAACTACTGGCCGGTGGAGTCAGGTAATTTGTCAGATTGTGCTGAGCCACTCATAACTATGGTTAAAGAATTGACAGATCAGGGCTCCCGCGTTGCAAGGGAGCATTATGGTGCATCAGGATGGGTTTTTCACCAGAATACTGATCTCTGGCGTGTTGCTGCTCCAATGGATGGCCCAACATGGGGTACTTTTACTACAGGTGGCGCATGGCTGACCACACACCTGTGGGAACATTACTTATACACAATGGATAAGGAATACCTCAGGGAAATATATCCGGTAATAAAAGGCTCTGTTAAATTCTTCATGGATTTTCTGGTTGAGCATCCAAATGGTAAATGGCTGGTGACTAATCCTTCCAATTCACCTGAGAACCCTCCCAAAGGACCTGGATATAAGTACTTTTATGATGAGGTTACAGGTATGTATTATTTCACAACCATCTGTTACGGTTCTTCAATTGATATGCAGATATTGCATGATTTATTCGTATATTACATCAAATCCTCAGAGGTGCTGGGTGAAGACAGTGAATTTTCAAATGAAGTAAAAATAGCAAGGGGAAGGCTGGTGCCCCCAATGGAAGGCTCTGATGGTACTTTACAGGAATGGACCGAAGACTATGCCCAGCTCGAAAAAAAGCACAGACACTTTTCCCATATGTACGGGCTATATCCCGGTAATGTAATCTCAGTAAAGAAAACACCGGAACTTATTGATGCCTGTAAGGCAGTCCTTGAGCAGAGAGGAGATGGGGGCACAGGATTCTCGAGAGGCTGGAAAATGGCCCTTTGGTCCCGCCTGTATGATGGTAACAGGGCAAATAAGATATTCAAAGGATATATCAGGGAACAGGCATATCCGCAATTATTTGCTAAATGCTATACACCATTGCAGGTGGATGGCACCCTGGGTGTAACTGCAGGAATAACTGAGATGCTCGTGCAGTCTCATGAAGGAGTAATTGATCTGCTCCCGGCATTACCTGATGAATGGAATACAGGGAAGTTCAGTGGCGTATGTGTACGTGGAGGTTTTACATTAAACTTCTCATGGGAGAATGGAAGGATAATTGAACTGGAAATCCTGTCAAAGGCAGGAGAAAAGTGCAGGATTAATACAGGATCTGATTGTAAAGTTTTTTTTAATGGTAAACGTGTAGGACTTAAAAAATTCAATGATGGATCAATTGAGTTTGATACAAGTAAAGATGGTAAGTATTATTTTAAATTTTAAGGGAACTAAAATAGTTAACAATGCGAACGTATATAACATTCTTATTCCTGATTCTCCTGTTGGCGTCATGTGCTAGAGTGAAGGACGAAGAAATTCCTGATGAACTTAATATTGTTATTTTCCTGGCCGATGACCTGGGTTATGGTGATCTTGCCTGCTATGGGAATCCTATAATTAAAACACCAAATCTAGACAGATTTTCTGGAGAAGGAGTACTGCTTACTGACTGCCATTCAGGAGGAACGGTATGTTCACCGTCGAGATCAGCATTACTTACCGGACGTAATCCATACAGGAGTGGCTTCTACTATATCCTGAATAGTACTACATTCCTTGCTGATCGTGAAGTTACTATTGCCGAATTATTGAAAGAAGAAGGATATGAAACATGCTTTGTGGGGAAATGGCATTTATCGGTTCTTGAGAAAGACAGACTTGATCATCCGGGCCCGGGTGATCAGGGTTTTGATTACTGGATGGGAACCACCCATAATGCATTTGATGGGCCTGCAAATACCGAGCGATTTATACGTAACGGTGAAAAGATTGGTAAGGTAGATGGATGGTATTGTGATGTAATAGTCGAAGAAGCTGCTGATTGGCTGATGAATATTAGGGACAAGGATAAGCCGTTCTTTCTCTATGTTGCATCTCATGAGCCACATACACCTATCTCACCACCTCCTGATTATAGCATGAAATATGATACTAAAGAGGTAGATTCACTGGAAAGTCTGATCAGCTATGGTGGCGTTAAGAGGCCTGAGAAAGACCTGTCAGAATATAAGAAAGAATATTATGGTACAGTAAACCAGCTCGATGATGCCTTTGGCAGACTTATGAAAACCATTGATGATATTGGAGTAAGAAACAACACACTGGTCATATTTACAAGCGATAATGGACCTGAAACACCTGTTACTCTGGAAGAGTCTCTCGGGGAATGGGATGATCCTATAAGAGATAAATGTTTTGGTACACCAGGAATTTACCGAGGGATGAAGAGATATCCGTATGAGGGAGGTCATCGTGTTCCTGGTTTAATAAGACTCCCGGGAATAATTCCTGAAGGAAGCACCAGCAATAAATTATTTAATGGAACTGATATTTTCCCTACCATTTGCGAAATTACCGGTATAAACCCACCTGAGAACTTAAACATAGACGGTATACAAAATTTTAATGCTTTCCTGAATAGGGATATAAAAAAGAGGGAAATACCTGCAATCTGGTTCTATCCTAACCATGCAGATACATGGTTCAGGTTACCACAGGTGAGCATGAGATTGGGTGAATATTCTCTTATTGGCTGGTTGCCTGAGAAACCAGATACCATGAATCTTGAATCATGGTTCTTTAATTCCGAGCTTGTAACGTTCGAGCTTTACAATATTAAAACTAATCCCAGTCAATCAGTTGACCTTTCTGAAAAAAAACCAGAGATACTTTCTGAAATGACACCTATTTTACAGAAATACTGGACTGAAATGCGTGATGAAGGCAAAAGGCAGAAGGCTGGGGGCATAAGATAGAAGGTAGAAGGTAGAAGACTGGTGATTATAGGTAGTTGACGTGAACAAATGACATGTATCATATAACAAATATTAATTAAAGTACTTAAAAAAAATTATTAGTGAAATGAAGAATCAATATTTATCTGGTTTTTTAGTACTGGCTTTAGTGCTGGTAGGTAATTTAGTTTCACAGGCTCAGGAGTATGTTGAGCTTAGGTTGGAGGATATATATAAAAATGGGATATATACTCAGGAAAGATTTGGTCCTGTGAGGTGGATGAAAGATTCTGACGGGTATTCAACACTGGAGATAAACGAAGAAACAGGGGCACCTGATATTGTAAGGTATGAGGCAAGCTCCGGGAAGAGATCAGTCTTGATTTCTTCGAAGCAGCTGATCCCCGAGGGGAAGTCTGAACCACTACAGATTGCTGACTACACCTGGTCAGGGGATAATACCAAATTATTAATTTTTACAAATACCAGGAGGGTATGGAGATATAATACGAGAGGTGATTACTGGGTGCTTGACCTTGAAACCGGCACCCTGCAACAATTGGGTAAGGATGTAGAAAGAACAACTATGATGTTTGCAAAGTTCTCACCTGATGCAACCAGGGTGGCATATGTAAGCAAACAGAATATTTTTGTCGAAGACCTGTCAACAGGTGAGATAAAACAGATTACATTCGATGGCGGAGATAATATTATTAATGGCACCTTTGACTGGGTATATGAGGAGGAATTACATTGCAGGGACGGCTTCAGATGGAGCCCGGATGGTGAACATATTGCATACTGGCAAACAGACACTGAAGGTACAGGTGTTTTTTATATGATCAATAATGTTGATTCTGTGTATTCAGTACCAATACCCTTGCCTTATCCGAAAGCCGGAACTACAAATTCTGCAGTCAAAGTAGGAGTGGTTTCATCCTCCGGTGGAGTAAGTAAATGGTTTGATATTCCTGGTGACCCACGCAATAATTACCTGGCGAGGATGGATTTCATACCCGGTTCTGATGAAGTAATGGTGCAGCAGCTTAACCGTAAGCAGAATACCAACAGGGTTTGGATAGGGAATGTGAATACAATGGAACTCACGAATATCCTTACTGATAAGGATGAAGCATTCCTTGATATTCATGATAATATTATGTGGCTGGATAATGAAAAATATTTTACTTGGACAAGCGAAAAGGATGGTTGGATGCATTTATACAAAGTTACAAGGGATGGCCAGGAGATGCAACTGATAACAAAGGGAGATTTTGATGTAGTAGGTATAAGCTGTATCGATCCTAAAGGAGGATATGTCTATTATATTGCATCACCTGATAAGCCAATTGACAGGTATCTTTACAGATCAAGACTCGACGGAAAAGGGACTGCGGAAAGGGTTACCCCGGAAGATACACCTGGCCAGCATTCATACCAGATTTCTGCAGATGCAAAATGGGCAATACACACTTACCAGAATGTAGTGACACCCCCAAGAATTTCGCTGGTAAACCTGCAGAAACATAAGGAGGCAAGATTACTTGAGAGTAACAAGGAGGCGAAGGAGAGATATGAAAAATTAGGCCTGAATCCAAAGGAATTCTTCAGGGTTGATATCGGGGAAGTTGAACTGGATGCCTGGATGATAAAACCACGTGATTTCGACCCTACTAAAAAATACCCGGTGATAATATATATTTATGGTGAACCTGCCGGAGCAACAGTTCAGAATAGCTGGGGAGGAGGCGATCTGTGGCACCAGTATATGTCACAGCACGGATACCTGGTATTGAGTATCGACCCACGTGGAACGAGAACTTCCAGGGGAAGGGACTGGCGTAAGGTAATCTACAGGAAAATAGGTATTGTAGCACCTATAGACCATGCTGCAGCTGTTAAGAAAGTGATTGATACCTATTCTTTCTTTGATGGTTCAAGGATAGGAATCCATGGATGGAGTGGAGGAGGGCAGATGACACTTAACTGTATGTTCAGGTATCCTGAAATCTATAAAGTTGGTATTGCCGTAGCCTTTGTCTCCGACCAGAAAAATTATGATACAATATACCAGGAACGTTATATGAGTACACCACAGGATAATCCTGAAGGATACAGGGACGGTTCTCCGATAACTCATGCACATAATCTCCAGGGTAAGCTTCTTATTATGCATGGTACAGGGGATGATAATGTTCATTACCAGAGCTTTGAGATGTTAACCAATGAGCTTATAAAGCATAATAAGTTGTTTGACCAGATGATTTACCCGATGCGTTCGCATGGTATTTATGAACGCGAGAATACCTCGTACCACTTAAGGCAGACCATGGAAAAATTCTGGCTGGAGAACCTGGAACCGGGAGGACTGGTGATTGAAGATTGAATATTCCGGTGAATTCAACCAGTCAATTTCTCCTCCTGCCCTGGCAATAAAATTGTTAATACTGGCAGCGCTATATAATATTAACTTTCTCATAACCTTTAAAGTATTTAATAAACCATTCTTATGTACTGGTTTGTAGGTCTGTGTTTCAGGTGCCAGGCTTAATTCTTGATCAGGTAAAAGATACATCGAATGATTAAATCAGGAAAAATTTTGCTTCAGAAAATTTATCTGATCTTTTACAGCTCTTTCAAAGTTATCTCCTTTGTAGATATCAAAATGACCGATTGGATAAATCATCACGGTTGACTTATCTCCCAGGATCTCTGCCGAACTTTTATATGATTTTTCTGATACCAGGTTATCATCCCTGCAGATACAGAGAAGTACAGGACATTCAACCTCGTCAGCGAAATTAATGGGATTATAATTATTGGTGTTCAATAAGGCACGAGCACAAACTCTGTTTATAAATCCTCTATTTGCTAAAGTTGAATAACCCTCAAATGCACCAGGTGCTCTGATGAAAGCCAACGTGCCGGGTTTACCTACGATAGGTACCATATGTGGAGATAACCTGAATCTTGACCGTCCCTTATCACGTTGAGCATGCATGAATAATCGCAGAAAAAATCCCAGCCCCTCTCTTTCCAGTGCCAGCTTACCATCTTCTCTGCTATCGAGGGCCGGACACTGAGCTATAATACATGCAATATCTTTGTCTTCTGCGGCTATTATCAGTCCATATCCACCTGCAGCAGAGGTACCCCAGAGGGCAATTTTATTATCATCTATGTCTTTATGTTTTCGCGCGAATGAAATTACAGATTTAAGATCTTCAATCTGTTTAAACATATCAAAGTTCTGCCGAGGTATACCTTCACTGGCACCAAAATGGCGATAATCATAATTTAATACAGTAAAACCTTCATCTACAAAGCGTAATGCATATTGCTCCAGAATCATATTTTTTGTTCCACCAAAACCAGTGCTCATAATAATGCAGGGGAGGGTGCCTGAAATATTTTCAGGCAAATAGAGCCAGGCACTTAAATTAACACCTTCAGATTTAATTGTAAAATCATACCTGCATTCAGGAGGAGGAATAGTTTCATTTCCATCATTTTTAGTGATTTCCAATGGTTGGGCCTTAATTTTCAAAACCGGTAAGAATATTATGATAATAAGGTAGAGAAATATGATGGCTATAAGTATACCTAATGTTATCAGAATAATTTTTAATGCAATCATTTGAAGATGAAATCAGTAAACGGATACAAGTTACGATATTTCCCCGTAAAACAATAGTTACAAAGCTCTGAAGAATATCGAATAACTATTATTCCACCTCATACCCTACAGCCCGGATATTTGACCTGATCTTATCAAGATCGTAATCTTTGCCTCTGACAGACAGTATTCCTTTTGAAAGGTTTGCTGTCGCTGATTCAACACCCTCCACTGAGGCTGCTGCATTCTCAACATTTTGCTTGCAGTGGTTGCATGTCATTCCTTTTACATTCATTGTGATAACACCCTGCAGGTTACCGGGGGGGGTACCTGTCGTTTTTACCTTTTTCTTCCCAAAGAATTTTTTCATATATCCGTTGATTATTAGTAAGACAAGTATTATTGCTGACCCGATGCTCAGCCATGCTGGCAACATTTCGTGGTCATGAGACATCATATGCTGAGGAAGCACAAACCATCTTTCGGGTAAAAATGTGTTTATAAGTATTCCGAAAATGAGAGCACCCGAGATAATCGATAAAAGATAGCTGACCAGGCTCTTCCTTCCCATTACCTTACCTATCATGGTTATTGTTGCTGCATTTGTTGCAGGGCCAGCCATCAACAGCACCAATGCAGCTCCGGGGCTCAATCCTTTGAGAATTAATACTGCAGCAATTGGAACGGAGGCAGTGGCGCATATATAAACAGGAATGGCAGCTATAAGGATTATTAACATTTCCAGTATATCATTTCTGGCCAGGCCGGCAAAAAAATCATCCGGGATAAAAACAGCTATCAGTGCAGCTATCAGCAGCCCTATAATGAGCCATCCCATTATATCCTGGAGGAATTCAACAAAGGCATATCGGAACATAGCCTTCATACGGGGGAAAAAGCCTGATGGGAGTGAGTTATTATTACCTGTTTCAATAACCTGTTCTTCTTTTTCTTTTCTTGTGATCCTGTTAGTAAGGAGTCCGCCTGAAATTCCCGTTACCAATGCTACAAACGGCCTGATCAGTGCAAAAGGAAGCCCGAGCATGGAATAGGTCACCAGTATTGAATCGATGCCGGTCTGTGGTGTTGAAATAAGGAATGACACTGTTGAGCCCCTGGATGCGCCATTCCTGTAAAAAGATAAACCTGTTGGTATTACACCACAACTACAAAGGGGTAGGGGTATACCCAGTATAGATGCGTTAACAACAGCACCATTTCTGTTCCGCCCCATATATTGCCTGATTCTTTTCTTAGGGAAAAGCAGGTATAATATACCGGCAAAGAAGAATCCAAGCATCAGATAGGGAGCCATCTCAGTAGTGATGAAATAGAGCTCATTAAGAAAATCCCTTACGTATTCCATTTATTGTCCTCCTCTATCCCTATAAGTCATGTAGATGGGAAATTGTTCAAAATATAATCTCTTTTCATCTCAAAGGTGGTCCCAAAGTTAAGTGATTCAGCGCTCCAGTATTGACTCGTCCTAAAAAAGTTTACATTTTGTGTAAACCTATTTCAGGACATGACACTCTTAGTCACTTAGTTCCTCAGTCGTTTTATCCCTGCCCCATGCTACATGCCCCATGCATTATCCGCCGTAGCCTTGGCGGAGGCGGACTCATCTCTCCTTCGCCCTGGGATGATAAAGGCCAATGGTTTCCTTCAGGTAAATGCGGTCGATATGGGTATAGACCTCGGTAGTCAGAATGGATTCATGTCCCAGCATTTCCTGTACGGCCCTCAGGTCGGCACCGCCCTGTACCAGATGGGTGGCAAATGAATGTCTGAAAGTATGGGGACTGACCTTCTTCCTGATGCCGGCCAGTTTGCATAACTCACGGATAATAGTATATATCATAATACGACTGAGTTTCTTACCCCGGCGGTTCAGGAAGAGTATATTCTGATCCACAATTGTCTTTAGCCTGTTCCTGTCCTGCAGATAATATTCTATCTGCTTTATAGTATTTTGATTGAGCGGTATAAGCCTCTGTTTATTGCCTTTGCCTATAATTGTAATATATTCTTCTTCAAAGTGTAAATCGGTAAGCCTCAGGTTAATAAGCTCAGAAACACGTAATCCACAGCCATATAATGTTTCAATAATTGCTTTATTTCTCTGCCCTTCAGGCTTGCTGAGGTCAATGGCCGAGATGATCCTGTCAATCTCTTCAACAGAAAGAACATCGGGTAACCTGGTACCGGCCCGCGGTGATTCAAGCATTGTGGCCGGGTTTTCACTTATTTTCCCTTCAATGGTCATATACCTGAAAAAACTCCTTATACCTGATAAAATTCGTGATTGCGTCCTTGGATTGTTAACATCCAGCCATTTGATAAAACCCGACAGGTGATTGAATGTCACATCCTGGGGCATCAATGCAGGCGACTGGTTTTCGCAGTATTCACGTAGTTTGTTCACATCAAGCATATAGGCAAGAATACTGTTTTCTGACAGTGAACGTTCTATTGTAAGGTAGTTTTTAAATTCCCTGATGCAATCTGTCCAGTTTTCCCTCATTTTGTAATTATGATTATCCAAAAGTATTACTAAGTATCATAAGTTCAAAATTGTAGTTTAAGTCCTGTTCTTTAGAGATCAAGTGTCAAATTTGTTATCTTTGTTACTTACAAGTAATGAACCAACCATGATAATTACAATAATAAATGGTCCCAACCTTAATTTACTGGGTGACAGGGAGAAGGATATTTATGGAGATAAAAAATTCGAAGATTACTTTCAGGATTTGAAAAAGATTTATCCACGGATCGATTTCAGATATTTTCAGTCAAACATTGAGGGGGAATTAATAAATGCCTTACAGGAGGTTGCAAGGGACGGGCAGGGTATTATACTGAATGCAGCAGGCTTTACTCACACATCGGTATCAATTGCTGATGCCGTGGCAGCTATTCCTGTTCCGGTTATTGAGGTACATATAAGTAATATTTTAAGCAGAGAGGAGTACAGGCACAAATCGCTTATTGCACCCTACTGTAAAGGAAGCTTGTTCGGTTTTGGCCTGGATGGGTACAGGCTTGCTACAGAAGCTTTGTTAAATATTTTAAATAATAAAAGATGAACTGGAAAAGGACTAAAATTGTTGCGACTATTTCTGATAAAAGGGCTGAACCGGAATTTATCCGGAAATTATATAAGGCAGGTATGGATGCGGTACGTATAAATACAGCACATCAGGATATTGAGGGAACAATTAGAGTCATGGAGAACGTGAGAAAAGTATCAGATAAGATTGCCTTTCTTCTCGATACCAAAGGGCCCGAAGTTAGGACAACTGTGTGTGAGGGAACTGTAAGCTTAAGTAAAGGTGAACACGTGAAAATTATTGGTGAGCCTGAAATACGCACAAACCAATCAGTTATAGCTGTAACATACCCTGATTTTGCAAGGGATGTACCTGTGGAATCACACATACTTATTGATGATGGGATACTTGAACTGCAGGTAATAGGAAAAGACGGTCAGGCCCTTGAATGTAAAGTGCTTAATGATGCACCCCTTGGCTCAAGAAAAAGTGTGAATGTGCCCAGGGTAAAACTTAACCTGCCTTCAATCAGCGAAAAGGATAAAAGATATATTGATTTTGCCATTGAGAATGACATAGATTTTATAGCACATTCTTTTGTCAGGTCGGCAAAAGATGTACAGGATGTTCAGAAATTACTGGATAAAAGAAACAGTCAGATAAAGATCATTTCAAAGATTGAGAACCAGGAGGGAGTTGATAATCTTAACGAAATACTTGAAAATTCATATGGTATTATGGTGGCAAGAGGGGATCTTGCCATAGAGATACCTTACGAAAAAATACCTGTTATACAACGCAGGATCATTAATAAATGTATAAAAAAAAGAAAACCTGTTATCGTTGCTACACAGATGCTTCATTCAATGATTGAGAATCCGAGACCCACACGCGCCGAGATAAGTGATATAGCAAATGCTATTTACTGGCAGACGGATGCCATTATGCTTAGCGGCGAAACAGCTTATGGCAAATATCCCGTTGAGTCAGTGGAAACAATGACCAAGGTGGCTAAGGAAGTGGAGAAACACAAGGAAAAGTTTCTTGAACTGCCTGCAGGATCCCTCACCGGGAAAGTATCTGCATACCTTGCAAAAGTTGCTGTAAAGACAGCGTCAAGGGTGGGAGCAAAATGTATTATTTCAGATACAGTACGCGGACGCACCATCAGGAATATGTCAGCTTACAGGGGAATCAATTATATTATGGCCCAGTGCTATTCCCCCAGGACTATGAGGGAGCTTGCTCTATCTTACGGGGTTTATCCCAGCTTGCAGGAAAAACATAAATCATCGGAAATGTTCCTGAAGATAGCCCTTGAAAACCTGCTTAAAGCGCATGAATTGAAAGATAATGACATACTTGTTGTACTTGCCGGTAACTTTAACAGGGGGGCAGGATCCTCCTATATTGAAGTTGGATCTGTTGAATACCTGAAGGAGAGGGTAAGTTAATTAATTAACACTGTATATTGGTCTGATTTTTGATGTCAGATCTGGGATTCATTCCTGTTAGATAATGATTAAGTATTTAGCAATATATATATTCTCAGTATTGTTACATCCTGTACATGTATCCATGTCCAGCATGGAATATATACCACAGGATAAGGGATTCAGAATTACAGTAAGGATGTACAGCGATGACCTGTTGCTGGATCTTTTAAACCTGTATGAACTGCCCGAAAAGTACACTGCTGATCATGTATATGCAGGTCCGGATGATATATATGAGGATTACATAAATGAAAAAATTGAAATTAAAATAAACGGTATACAGCACAGTGCAAGATTGTTGGAAACCGAAAAACATGAGATTGAAACAATAATGCGTCTCTTTGTTGAATATGAGGGTGAAATAAACAGCATTGATATAAGTAATACAATTTTAACCGCTATATACCTTGACCAGGTAAATCTTTTTATTTACAAGGATGAAAAAAACGAACTGGCTTTCCGTTTTTCCGGCACTTATTTAAAAGAAAGGCTTAACTTGGTTAAGGCAGAAGTAATACCGTAAAGATAAATTAATGAAGTATATACTGACCATATTGCTATTCTTTACTTTTGTTCTTAGCTCGTACAGTACACATAACAGGGCAGGTGAGATTACCTATAAGCAGCTATCAGAGCTGACTTATGAGATAACTATAACTACCTTTACATACGTTCTCAGCCAGGCCGACAGGGATTTCCTGGATGTTGACTGGGGTGACGGGACAATATCAACTGCCCAGAGGATCTTCAAGGGCCAGTTGCCAAACTATTACCAGAAGAATATATATAAGATCGAGCATACCTACCCCGGACCGGGCATCTATAAGATCGTTGTGCAGGATCCCAACAGGAACTACGGGATAGTAAATATCCCAAATTCAGTTAATGTTGTCTTTTCCATCTCCACAATTCTTATGGTAAACCCGGCACTTGGACTTAACAGCACACCTGTACTCCTGAACCCACCTTATGACAAAGCTGCACTGGGTTATAAATTCATTCATAACCCCGGTGCTTATGACTCAGATGGAGACAGCCTTTCATATAACCTTACCGTTTGCACCAAAGAAGATGGTAAACCAATAGAGAATTATACTTATCCTCCTGCCTCACATGCTTTTTATGTTGACAGTATTATAGGTGATCTTGTATGGGATGCACCTACTCAGCTGGGTACCTATAATGTTGCTATGGAAATAAACGAATGGCGTTATGGAATAAAAATAGGGACAGTGGTCAGGGATATGCAGATAGAGGTATATGAAACCGATAATAATCCGCCTGAGAACGGACCTTTAAGGGATTTTTGTATTGAGGCGGGTGATACACTGGAATATGAAGTTACTGCTACTGACCCGGATAATGACCTTATTACTATCCTGTCAACATCAGGTATTTATACACTTGATGAATGCCCGGCAGTATTTGACAGTATTAGTTCGGAACCCGGCATATCAAGCTCGCTCCTCACATGGATACCATGCCATGAAAGTGTCAGGGATCAACCTTATGATATCCTTATCAAGGCGGAGGATAATAACGAAGATCTGGAACTGGTAGACCTGGATAATTTCAGGATAAAAGTACTTGGCCCGGCACCTGTTCTGACAACTGCCAGTCCTTCCGGGAAGTATATGCGGCTGGGCTGGGAATTGTATGAATCAGATTACGTGGAAGGATATAATATTTACAGGAAGGAATCAGCAACTAATTTTCAACCTGATAGTTGTACAAACGGTATACCCGCTCAATACGGATTTGAAAAAGTTGGCTTTGCCGATGGTGCTTCCACAGTTACTTTTATTGATACAAATGAAGGCGAGGGTCTTGAAAATGCGGTTGAATATGCCTACCGTATAGTTGCTGTTTATCCCAACGGTACCGAAAGCAAAGCATCAAACGAAATAAACTCAGCTCTTGTTTCCGGCGTCCCTCTGATAACAAATGTAAGCGTTACAAATACAGGCTCAACTGATGGAGAAATATTCATTGCATGGTCTAAACCGGACCAGCTGGATACAATCCCGGCAACAGGTCCTTATGAATATATTATTTACCGCTCAGAGGGACATTCAGGAAATGGATTCATTCCAATTGATTCCATACAAACCAGCGACCTCAATGATACTACTTACACTGACAGCCAGATAAATACACTTGAACTTGGATATATATACAAGATTGAATTGTATAATGACAGTCCGGGAGACAGGTTCCTTGTGGGTGAACCAGGGGTCGCATCCTCAATGTTTATTGAGCTGTCACCGGGGGACAGGAAAGTAAGGTTTATGATCAGGCGCAATGTGCCATGGGTGAATTACCGCTATGATATTTTCAGGTGGAATGATATTACATCCACATTTGATTCAATAGCCAGTACTAACCTGCTGGAATATGCTGATACCGGACTGGTGAACGGGCAGGAATACTGCTATTTTATAAGATCAACAGGTTCATATCAGAGCCCGGGATTACCACAGGACCTGGTAAATCTTTCCCAGGAAGCCTGTATGATCCCTGTGGATAATGAGCCACCATGCACACCCTCACTCAATGTATCAACAAATTGTGATAGCCTGTATAATCATATAACCTGGTCAGTTGATGATCCTGACTGTTTTGAGGATATTGCTGGCTACAGATTATTTTATAAGAATAATTTTGATGGTGACCTGAGCCTGCTTATTACTTTTGATACCAGGAATATATTTGAGTATATTCATTACCCCGGGGAGATTGTTGCCGGATGTTACGCTATCCTGGCTTTCGATGCTGAGGGAAATGAAAGCCCTCTATCGCTTGTTATCTGCGTTGATTCATGCAAAGGTTATGAGATACCGAATGTATTCACTCCAAATAACGATGGTAAAAATGATATTCTCAGAGCCAAAACATCAGGTCTGGTGGAGAAAGTCAATTTTAAACTCTTTAACAGGGGAGGTATGCTGGTATACCAGACAGATGAACCAAGGTTGAACTGGAACGGCACTTATAAAGGTTCAATAGTTAACCCCGGAGTATATTTTTATCAGTGTGATGTTTATGAAAGAAGGATTACAGGGCTGGAAGAATATAGTCTTTCAGGATTTATCCATGTGATAACTGAAAAAGGAGCAGAACCGGTTAATGTGGAATATAAATAGATGAGATTCAGATACAATATATTATTAGCATTTATTATACTTCAGGGCAGTATTATTTCAGCCCAGGATAATAATGAATATCTCACTAAAGCTGCAGCCTTTAAAGACAGGGCATTGTATTCTGAGGCTATTACCCTGTACACTAGAGCAATGGAAAAGAGTGATGATTATCGCCTTTTTACAGGACGGGGAGAAGCATTTTTGATGATAGGCGAAACTGATGCTGCTGTGAATGACTTCGGAATGGCGAATAAGCTGAAACCAGGTTCTGGTTACCTGGGATTGGCCAGGGCTTATGCGATTAATAATGAGACTGAAAAAGCTATTGCCAACCTGCAGCATCATCTTCAGTCAGACTTTAGGTTACCCAGGAAGGAAATTTTGCTGGACAGATATTTATCTTCCCTGGAAGAAACACCTGAATGGAGGCAGTTATGGAAAACTGAATGGTATAATCAGCTGGAAGAAGCTGTTGCTGAAATTGAATATTATATTAAAGCGGGTAAAATAAAAGAAGCCGAAGATATTTTATCCGGGGTTGAAAATTTATACCGAGAGCAACCGGAGATACTTTACGTAAAAGGGATGATTTCAGATGCAAGTGATAAAAACACAGAGGCCCTTGAATACCTCACCAAAGCTGTAGCCATGGATGACGCAGATTACAATACCTGGAAATTATACATAGAACAACTGGCGGAGAGTGGTAATTATATAAGTGCTGCAAATGCATGCGACAGGGCACTTGGATATTTCCCTGGTGAAACAGCATTGATATTTATGAAATCAGAGAACCTGAGGAAGGCCAATGATCGTGACAGGGCGCTGGAGGCGGCTGAGGAATACCTTGGACTGTATCCTGATGATGAACTTTCAAACAGGCAGGCAGGTCTAATAGCCGGCGAGCAGGGTGAATACAACAAAGCCTTGCGTTATTTCTCAAAAAACATTGAAAATCACCCCGGTAAGGCGCAATGCTTTACTGACCGTGCAGATATTTATCTCAAAATTAAATCCTGGGATGCTGCTGTTTATGATTATTCAATGGCACTTGACCTGTGGCCAAGAGATGGGGATGCTTATTATAACATGGGGATTGCTTTATTAAACTCGGGAAAAACAGAAGAGGCATGTCATGATTTCAGGATGGCCTTAAGATATGGCAACAGGAAAGCATCGGGTATGTTAAGTAAATACTGTATAAGATAGAATCTACCTGGCATGTTTAAGGATCTTCATGTACAGATCCCTTGGCTTAAATGGTTTCAGGATAAAGTCATTAATATCTAATTCCTCGAGCTTTTTTTCACTGTCCGACATTATTGCTGCTGTGAGTGCAACAATGGGCAGATTTTTTATCTCTGGATTATCCGAATTTCTTATTATTTCCGTTGCTTCAATGCCATCAACATCCGGCATATGAAGATCCATTAATATAAGATCGTATTTATTAATCCTAATAAGGTCAAGTGCTATCTTACCATTCTCAGCATGTGTTACTGCAATACCCCATTTTGTTAAGAATTTATTGGCTACAAAGAAGTTGATCCTATTGTCTTCAGCAATGAGTATCTTCTTCCCTGTTAATTCATCCCAGCGTTCCTCGACTTCACCGGCAATTTTTTTCTTTTCATCGCTGGCTACCACTATAAATCTCATATTGAAAAAGAAGGTTGATCCCTGACCTGGTTTGCTGTCCACATTAAGACTTCCTCCCTGGAGCTCAACAAGCTTTTTACTTATTGAAAGGCCCAGTCCCGTACCTCCATACTTCCTGGTTGTATCATCCGAAGCCTGTTTAAAGCTTTCAAAGATTACCTCCTGCTTGTCGGATGGTATACCAATGCCAGTATCCCTCAGAATGAAGCTAAGGTTTATTTCTTTATTCGACCTTGATATTTCCTTTACAATCAGTTCAATACTACCTTTGGAAGTGAATTTTACCGCATTTGAAAGGAGATTTGATAATATCTGGTTAAGTCTGACAGGATCACCAATAATATCAGATGGTATACTTCTATCCACATTCAGTATAAAATCGAGATTCTTGTTTCTGGTTTTGAATGAATATGATCGTTTTAATTCATCTACAAACTCGAAGATATCAAACCTCGTTCTTTCAAAGCTGATGTTCCCTGATTCCAGCTTTGTATAGTCAAGAACATCATTTACCAGGGTTAGTAAATGATTGGCTGAGAAACGCAATGTCTTTATGTATTCCATCTGGTCCTCACGTGGATTGCCCTGGAGAAGGAGGTTATTAATACCTATAACCTCGTTCAGGGAAGTCCTTATTTCGTGGCTCATAGTGGACATAAATTGTTGTTTCAGCTTTGCTGCTTCTTCAGCCTTCCTCCTTTCGAGGATAAGATTGTTCAGCATTCGTTTACGTTGTATGGCAAGAGCTATCTGGTTACCTATAAGACTGAGCAGCCGCAGGTCTTCCTTTGTAAATATATCTTCATCATTATAATCCTGGAGTACCATGGCTCCCGTTATTTCATTTTCCACGCTCAGTGGCACGCCAAGCCATACCTTACATGGTGTACCAACCAATGCTATTTCGCCCTGTCTCTCAAGTTCATCAATATCAGCCTCTTTGAGAAGTACGGGCCTGTTCTCCTTTATTAGCCATCCGGTAATGGTGTTTTTTACAGGTACCTCTTCAAAATGATCTTTCTCATCCTGAAAGAAGGATAAGGTAAGGGTTTCACTATCTTTATTATAAAGGACTATATAGAAATTCTTCGTATCCCATATTTTTCCAATCTCATCTTTTATTGAGTTGAAAATATCAGAGAACTCCGTCATTGTAAGTGCAGTTGCAGAAATATTATATATAACTGACTTTGTATCGTCGTCCTTCTTTTTGACTGAGATATTGCGGTAAATAGCATACAACGCAGTGATTTTCTCATTTAACATTACAGGCTGCATGATCAGGCTTACATATATTTTTTCGCCATTCTTGTTTATCCTGTAAGTATCAGTGCTTATTGTTTCATTGTTTGCTGTTCGCCTGGTATAACTGATGCCTTCATTCCTCAATTCAGGTGGTACAACAAGGTCATCAATATTTTTGCCTATAGCTTCTTCCCTGGTATATCCGAATTCCTTTACAAATTCCTTATTAATTCTTTCAATTACACCCTCTGTTGTAGTTTGTACTACAGATTCAGGAGCTGTGTCAATAAGTGTCTCCAGCAAGGCCTTTTCTTTCAGCAGGTTATCAAAATCTGAATTTACTGAATCTCTTTCGCTCGCCTGGTTCTCAAGCTCTTCAACTTTTTTTTTCAGTTCTGCATTTACCGCCAGAAGCCGTTTTATTTTCGTTTTTATTCGCATACAGACGAAAATAATTTATTTGGTCAAAAATATAATTAATATTTTATTTTCTTTCCTGTTTGCTCTGCAGCTTATAATATTTACAATAATCATTTATGCCACATTGCTGGCATAATGGTTTCCTGGCCTTACAGACATACCTGCCATGAAGTATCAGCCAGTGATGAGCAAGCGGTATAAGTTTTTCAGGGATATTTGCTGTAAGCTGTTTTTCTGCTGCCAGTGGTGTCCGGGCATTATTTGTCAGACCAATGCGAGCTGAGACCCTGAAAACATGAGTATCAACAGGCATAGCCGGATGGTTGAATATTACGGATACTATTACATTGGCTGTTTTACGTCCAACGCCCGGCAGCTTTTGCAGTTCATTAATATCAGAGGGAACAGTATTATTGAATTCCGAAACCAGAACCTCTGACATCGCTTTAAGGTATCTTGCTTTACTATTGGGATAGGAACATGATTTGATATATTCCAGGATTTCATCTGTATCGGCCTCTGCCATTTCTTTTGCTCCGGGAAAGCGGCGGAATAGCTCCGGGGTAATCATATTCACACGTTTGTCGGTGCATTGCGCAGATAAAATAACTGCAACAATTAGTTCAAACGGGTCTGTGTATATCAGTTCCGTCTCTGCAACAGGCCTGTGTTCGAGAAAATAGTCAATTACTTCTTTATATCTTTCAGCTTTCCTCATCTAACAATTTGAAATTATACATAATTCACCAAAAGGACTAACATAAAAAATAAAATATAATGATTTGTTTGTTTATAATTAAAAATCAGTTATTTTTGAATCCAAATTGAATAACGATGATAAGTGCGAATACCTATTACTTCTACTATTTTTACTTCACTGAAGTAAAGTAGGAGGGATATATTCGTATATATAAAATATTTAAACAAGTAGCCCCTCCTCAGGAGGGGCTTTTTTTTTGAACACTATGAGAATAGCTATACAAGGTGAAAGAGGAAGTTTTCACGAAGTTGCTGCAAATCAATATTTCTACGGATTAGGAGTTGACCTGGTGACATGCTCTTCATTCGATCTCACGATTGATTCCGTGGTAAAAAAAACAGCTGACCTTGCAGTAATTGCCATTGAGAATGCACGCTCTGGCAGTATACTTTATAATTACTCACTTTTACGTGAATCTGGATTAAAAATAATAGGAGAACACAATCTGAGGATAGAACAGAATCTGATGACCTTACCTGGTCAGGTGATAGAGGATATAAGTGAAATCTGGTCACACCCCATAGCGATTGCACAGTGCCATGAATTTCTTAACAGGTTTCCTGATATAAGACTGATTGAGAAGGAAGACACAGCAGGTAGTGCAAGAATTATCCGCGATACGGGGGCAAGAGGAATTGCTGCTATTGGCGCACGACTGGCTGCTGAACTTTATGAGCTCCTGGTCCTGGTTGAAAATATAGAAACCAATAAATTGAACTATACTCGGTTTCTTATTCTTTCAAGGGAAATGGAATATTCGGAGGGTATCAATAAGGCATCGGTATGTTTTGCCCTGGAGCATGAACCGGGATCACTGGCTTCTCTTCTTACATTGCTATCAAACGAAGGTATCAATCTTACAAAAATACAGTCAGTTCCACGTATGATGAGGGATTGGGAGTACCTGTTTTACCTTGACCTTGAGTTCGGGGGGAAAAATAATTTATACAAAATATTTGATATTCTTAATAAGAACACTCGTGATCTTGAGGTTCTGGGAGTATACAAGAAAAGACAAATAATATATGATAGTTAACGCATCTGACAGAGTAAGAAAAGTCAGGGAATATTACTTTGCCGGAAAATTATACAGTATAAGAAAGATGGTTACATCAGGGATTGATGTAATAAATATGGGCATTGGTAATCCCGATATCATGCCTCCGGGTGAAGTTATAGAGGCTCTGATACGTAGCTCCAAAAGTAAAGAAGCTCATGGTTATCAACCTTACAGAGGTATTGATGAATTGAGATCAGCCATATCTGATTGGTATTACCTCCATTATGGTGTGAAGCCGGATCCTGCAAACCAGATACTTCCACTTATAGGCTCCAAAGAGGGGATAATGCATATAAGTATGGCATATCTTAACAGGGGAGATGGTGTCCTGATACCTGATACAGGTTATCCTGCATATGCGGCAGCCGCCGGGGTATGTGGCGCGAGATGCATTTATTATGATCTGAACCATGAAAACAGATGGTTGCCTGATCTCAAAAGTATAGAAGATAATAATTTACAGGGAATTAAACTGATGTGGATTAACTATCCGAATATGCCAGCAGGAGTCAGGGCAACATATAAACTATTCACGGATCTGGTAAATTTTGCCCGTAAACATAATATTTTAATTGTTAATGATAATCCTTATAGCTTCATACTCAACAATAAACCCCTGAGCCTGCTTATAGCGGATAATTCATTTGAAAATGTTCTTGAGCTGAATTCTCTGAGTAAGTCTCATAATATGGCAGGATGGAGGATGGGAATGGTAATTGGTCATGAAGAACATATTAATGATATCCTGAAGATTAAGAGTAATATGGATTCCGGAATGTTCCTTCCAATACAAAAGGCAGCAATCAAAGCATTCAGAATCGGACAGGACTGGTATGATAAGCTTAATATTATTTACTCTCTACGCCAGCAGATGGTTTATGATTTACTTCAACATCTTGGGTGTTTAACAACTGATGAACAGTCGGGTATGTTCCTCTGGTCCATGATACCAGATAGATTCAAGGATTCATACGAGTTTTCAGATCATTGTTTAAATACATACCACCTTTTTGTAACACCTGGACTGGTATTTGGTAACAACGGCAGAAGATATGTCAGAACATCTCTATGTGTCGATGAGTCAAGGATAAAAGAAGCTATAGAAAGAGTAAAATAAATGTAATATGAAAGATAAACTTGATCTTAAAAAGAATGGCCTTTTCGGAAAAGATAAGAAGCCGTTGATTATTTCGGGTCCCTGCAGCGCTGAGTCTGAGGAACAGGTTATTGAAACAGCAAGACTTCTGGCTGATAGTAAGGTAAAAATATTCAGGGCAGGTATATGGAAGCCCAGAACCAGGCCTGACACATTTGAGGGATTGGGTTCAGTCGCCCTGCCATGGATAAAAAGAGTAAAGGAAGAGACCGGTATGCTCACTGCCATAGAAGTGGCAAATGTGTGGCATCTAAAAGAAGCACTTAAATATGAAGTAGATATAGTATGGGTGGGAGCACGTACTACCGCTAATCCATTTGCAGTGCAGGAACTAGCTGACGGACTCAGGGGACTCGATATTCCTGTTTTTATTAAAAATCCCATTAATCCGGATATAGAACTGTGGATAGGTGCTTTTGAAAGGTTGAATAAAGCCGGGATAAAAAAACTTGCTGCCATACACAGGGGATTCAGTTATTATGGGCATTCGCCTTATCGCAATATGCCGCAGTGGGAAATTCCAATTGAACTAAAAAGAAGAATACCGGAATTGCCTATCATTACTGATCCAAGCCATATATGCGGGAATCGGGATTTACTTTTCAGCATATCGCAAACAGCTATGGACCTGGATTTTGATGGACTTTTTATCGAATCGCATTATAAGCCTGAGACTGCTTTGAGTGATAAAGATCAGCAAATTACACCCGATGAATTGAAAACATTACTTGCAGGCCTCATTCACAGGAAATCAGAAATCGATAATACAAGACAGCTGGAAAGTATGACCGAATACAGGAGGCAGATCGACCATTGGGATACTGAATTAATAAGAGTGTTGAGAAACAGGATGTCAATATCAGAGGAGATAGGTAAGTATAAGAAAAAGGAGAATATTACAATTCTGCAAACCGGGCGTTGGTCTGAAATACTGGAAGACAGGCTGGCAAAAGCCAGGCAGCTGGGGATGAGTGATCAGTTTATTATACAAATATTTAAACAGATACATCAGGAATCTATCAGCTTCCAGAATAAGGTGATGAATTAGTTGATTTGATTTAATACCTTTAAGGATTAAATATCTACCGTTGTATAAAATGGAAATAAAATATGGTAATTCCGGGACCAATGTCTATATGGGCCATGCATGGGAATTAATTGATGAACTGCTGCCGGGAAAGGACATTATTATTATTACTGATGTAAATGTAGGTGGTCTTTACGGTCATCATTTCCCGGAATATCCTGTAATAACAATAGGTACTGGCGAAGCTGTGAAGGAACCGGATACAGTGGAAACCATAATAAAACACCTTCTGGCTATTGGTGCTGACAGATCGTCATTCCTTCTTGGTATAGGTGGAGGTATTGTGTGTGATATTACAGGCTTTGTTGCTTCAATATTCATGCGGGGTACGAAATTTGGATTTGTTTCAACAACATTGCTTTCACAGGTGGACGCCAGTATTGGAGGGAAAAACGGAGTAAATGTAAGCGGAATAAAGAATATTATCGGTTGTTTTAACCAGCCTTCATTTGTCATTTGCGATATAGGCCTGCTGAAAACCCTGCCTGATGAGGAATTCATTTCAGGCCTGGGTGAACTGGTGAAACATGCTCTTATCAAGGATTATGAATTATTTGAATTAATAGAGAAAAATATAAACCCTATACTTGAAAGAGAAGAGGGTCTGCTACAGAAATTAATATCAGAATCTATTGCAATAAAAGCATCTATTGTTGAAAAAGATGAAAAGGAACTTGGTGAACGGAGAGTGCTGAACTTTGGACATACACTGGGACATGCTATCGAGTCTACAACAGGATTAGGTCATGGCATTTCAATTGCAGCGGGTATGATGGCTGCTGTCGAGATATCATATGATGAAGGACTTATAACTAAGGGAGAAACAGAAAGGATCAGGGATACATTTAAACGGCTGGGATTACTGCCAGCAAAAGAAACCAGCTGGCCGGATATAAGTGATAAGATCCTTGCAGACAAAAAAAGGAAGGGCACTAATATTTATTTTATACTGCTTAATGGCATAGGCAAGGCAATACAGAAGGAATATCAGCTTGACGAAATTATGAATAAATTACGTGATAAAACCGCTTAATATGGAAATTGCAGTAGAGGCATCATCTGTCAATGGCACTATATATGCACCACCGTCAAAGAGTGCCATGCAAAGAGCTGTTGCCTGCGCTTTGCTTGCAGAAGGCAGATCTGAAATTATTAATCCGTCATTATGTGAAGATGCACTTGCTGCGATGCAAATGGCTGAATGCCTGGGTGCTGATATTAAGAGCCTTTCAGACAGGGTAATAATTGAAGGAGGTTATCATCCGGTCTGCAATAAGATATTTTGTGCTGAATCGGGACTGGGAGCAAGGGTATTTTCTGTGCTGGCTTCTTTAAACAAAGACTGGATAGAAGTCCATGGGAGCGGGTCATTGCTTAAACGTCCGGTACATATGTTATCGGAAACACTTACACAAATGGGCGTAGAAGTGATTACAACAAATGGATTCTTGCCCCTGAAGATAAAAGGCCCCCTGAAGGGAGGCCTCGTTTTTGTTGATGGCTCAGTAAGCTCCCAGTTCTTGACCGGTCTGCTTATTGCTTTGCCCATACTGGATTCTGACTCAAAGATTATTGTTAATAATCTTAAGAGCAAGCCGTATATAGACCTGACAATTAGCGTTTTATATCATTTTGGCATAGAGGTTATTAATGAAAATTATGCAGTTTTTAATATTCCTGGTTTGCAGAAATACAAACCTGTATCATATATCGTTGAAGGAGACTGGAGTGGAGCAGCCTTCCTGTTTGTACTGGCAGCCATTGCCGGGGAGATTAGAGTAAGAGATATATCTTATATGTCAACCCAATCTGACATTGCAATCATTGATATACTCAGAAAAGCAGGTGCTATTGTTGAAATGACTGAAAATGAGATTACAGTAAAACAGGCTGAACTAAACTCTTTTGAGACTGACATATCTGATTGCCCCGACCTGGCTCCACCACTTACAGTACTGGCATCTTTTTGCCGTGGGAAAACTATTATCCGGGGGACGGAAAGACTAAAGGTTAAGGAAAGCAACAGGGGAGATACGCTTATGACTGAGCTTTCAAAAAAGGGAGTAAAGATCTCAAATTACGGCAACAGGATTGAAATTGAAGGCCCCTCGGTAATAAAAGGTGGGAGGGTTGATTCACATGGCGATCACCGGATAACCATGGCCCTTACTGTATTGTCTGTTGCAGCTGAAAGCAATGTAATTATCTCGGGAGCTGAATCAGTAAATAAGTCTTACCCCTATTTTTTCAGGGACCTTTTACATCTTGGAGTAAAAATAAAAATATCAGAATAAAAAGATGAGTACATTAGGAAAAATATTCAGGATTTCCGTATTTGGCGAATCGCACGGCCCGGGGATAGGTGTTCTTATTGATGGATGTCCTCCCGGCCTGTCAATTAACGATGAAATGATCCTGGAAGATATCGACAGGCGACGAAGTGGTAAAAAGGGAACTACAGCCAGGAGGGAATATGATATGCCGGAAATAGTCAGCGGGGTGTTCAACGGAGTAAGCACAGGTGCCCCTTTAATGATAATGACCAGGAATACTAATAAACGCTCTTCTGACTACAGTGAATTTACTGCTATACCCAGGCCGGGTCATGCTGACATGGTTGCCCGGCAAAAATACAAAGGTTATGCTGATCCCCGTGGGGGTGGACATTTTTCAGGCAGGCTTACATGGGGAATGGTTGTCGCAGGATCAATTGCCAGATTAATAATTAAACCTGCAGAAGTAAAAGCAGAGCTGATAAGCGCCGGAGGAAGTACAGATGTGGACTCAGAAATAGACAAAGTATTGAAGGAAGGTGATTCAATCGGAGGCTTGATAGAATGTGTGGCCTCAGGTATACCGGCAGGACTCGGAGAACCACTCTACTACACGACTGAATCAGCTATAAGTCAGGCAGTATTCTCAATACCGGCAATAAAAGGCATTGAGTTCGGATCGGGTTTCCGGGCAGCTTCAATGAGGGGCTCAGAGCATAATGATCCGATAATAAGTGTGGACGGTAAAACATCCAGTAATAATGCAGGAGGTATTAACGGTGGAATAAGTAATGGGAACGATATAATACTACGGGTGGCCGTTAAACCGCCTTCAAGTATTTCGAAAGAGCAGCAAACCTGGAACATTGAAAAGGATGAAATGGATATTTTAAAGATTGAAGGAAGGCACGATGCATGTATAGCACTGAGAATACCGGTAATTATAGAAGCAGCTGTATCCCTGGCACTGGCTGACCTGACTCTTATAAACAGGGCAATATACGGAGGAATTAAGTAAATGGAAAGAATATTGATAGCAGGAGCTGGCAATATGGGTTCGTGGCTTGCCGAGACACTTTGCCTTGATTATGATGTGGGAGTTTATGATTATGATCCACGCAAATTGAAATACCTGTTTAATACATTTAGGTTTAAGGAATTAACTGAAATAGCCGATTTCAGACCTCAACTACTGATAAATGCCACAGGATTAAAACAAACGATAACAGCCTATGATCAGATCTTGCCTTATATACCTGAAGATTGCATTATCTCTGATATAGCATCGGTGAAAAACGGATTGGCAGAGTTTTATGCAGGCTGTGGTTTCAGATTTGTGTCATCCCATCCAATGTTTGGAACCACCTTTGGAAATGTTAAGGAATTGCAGGGAGAAAGCGCTATAATAATTTCAGAATCAGACCCGGAGGGAACGGATTTTTTTCGGACTTTTTACAGGGACCTGGGCCTGAAGATATATGAATATGATTTCGATGAGCATGACAAAACAATTGCTTACTCACTGTCAATACCTTTCAGTTCAACCATTGTATTTTCTGCATGCATGAAAAAGCTGGAAGTACCGGGAACTACTTTCAGAAACCATCTTAAGATAGCACATGGATTACTGTCAGAAGATGATTACCTGCTGAGTGGAATCCTGCTGAATAAATATTCGGTTGATAAGCTTTACGAAATAAGCAACAGGCTGGATGAACTGATAAAGATGCTGGAAAATAACAAGGAGAAAGAATTACATGATCTTTTTAATAGGCTTCGTAATAATATAGGAATGATCGATAGTTAACCTTACCTTTTTCGGATCACGAGAACTTCATCTGTTGATTCAGTAACTTTGAACCGGTCGTCGATCCTTAGCCCAATGACCCATATTATTTTACCATTCATTTCGAGAATATAAATATTATCCTTTTCAGGGAGGGGTATTTTCATATTAATAAGAAGGTCACTGATTTTTTTCCTGCCCTGCATACCTAATGGGTAAAAATAATCACCTTCTTTCCATCTGCGTATGGTTAGGGGATACTGTATAAGGTCAGCATCAAGATATGCATAAGCGGGATCATTGCTGATAATGAGATTTTTTCGTGGTATTATGTCATATCTTTCTATTAAGACGTTATTCCTCAAATCATCAGCAGAATTAATAGTAATTACTTTACCTTTTTCAGTATTTAAAGGAGTAATAATTATCTTATCCCTGTCTTTGGTCAAAATGTGGCTGTTACTGAATAGCTGTTTGCCAGTGTCTGCATCAATAAGTTGAATGATGTCACCTACCTGCTGCTTACCGAAATTCCAGACTTTAAAGAGTTCATAAACCCATGTCTCAGATGGGTTTAATGTCCTTAATTCAGACGTTTTAAAGAAGACTGTTTTACCCCTGTACTTTATTATTTCCTGCCTTTTCGATGCAATCGCCTGTTCATAAATGATGTATGCTGATTTAAGGTAATCAGAAGTTTCATCAATAGAGTGAAGAACCGAAGGGTTAATTTGTTCCAGTACAGGAATAACATTATGCCTGATCTTATTCCTTGTATATTTTGTTTGAATATTGGTTGAATCTTCCCGATATTCTATATTATTATTTGTAGCATATTCCCGGATCATCTGTCTTGTTGCAAACAATATTGGCCGAATAATATATCCTGACCTTGGGCTTATTCCGGTAAGGCCATTTATACCTGTACCCCTGGTAAGGTTAATAAGTATGGTTTCTATGCTGTCATTCAGGTTATGGCCTGTAGCCACAAGGTCAAAATTTTCTTCTTCCTTTATTTTAGCCAGCCACTCAAATCTAAGATCACGTGCGGCCATCTGTATTGATACACCCTTATCAGTGGCATATTCAGCAGTCATGAATTTCGTTTTATACAGTTTTATCCCGGCCTTGTTGCAAAGGTTTTCGACAAATGCCTCATCTCCATCAGATTCTTTCCCTCTAAGCTGAAAGTTGCAGTGTGCAGCTGCTATATTATATTTTGCCTTAATAAATATATCCAGCATTACAACAGAATCGATACCACCGCTTACAGCCAGCAGGATCTTATCATTCCTGGAAAAAATATTTTTTTGCTGCCGGTATTGTTCGAACTGTTCTGTCATCAGTTATTAGTTTCGTAATTGTAAAAGTAATAAAAAGGCAGATGAATATCAGGATACCTTTTCCCGGGATGTTCATTATCGGAATTTTGTTACACCGGGAGCCTGGGGATCAAAGCCCGGTGGATTGAGCAATCGTTCACCGTCTATATCGACATATTGCAGTATTGAGTGTGGTGGTGCACCGGGATATATACCAAATCTCACTTGGAATGTATTAAAAATCAGGTTCTCATTCCTTACCCTGAAGCCAATGCCAAAACCTGACAACATGTTGTCATATTCATAGAACATTTTGTCCCGTGCAAATAATACGATATCAGTAAAACCAAAAACAGCAAACCTGAATCCATAAAAAAATACTTTACTGAATGCCACAGCTTCGAGGTTAAGGTATAACCTCTGATCCGGGAAAAGATAATCATTCTTAAAGCCACGTATTCCGTTATCTTCTCCAATAGCAAGGTATTCATTATCGTACCTGTTAAAGCCCTTGCTGTAGTCGAGTGTTCCAAATAACCTGAGTTTATATGAGCTGAGATTATATAAATCGGATATATATTTAAAATGTATTTGAAGAAGGCCCTGTTCTGTTCTGTTATCTTTCGCAAATGTTGATATAATCCCCCGGCCATATAAATATCCGACATTAGGAACAAAGCTGCCAAAAGCAGATTTAATGGAAATATAATCTCTTTTGTCGAATTCATTATACTCCTTACCGTAAGTCAGTTCAAGAATACCACCGTAGGGTATATCTTCATTCCTTCCGTAATTATAAATCAGGTTTGACTTGTAGAATCGTTGTGATACAAGTGAAAAGGATGCAAGGTAAATTTTGTATTTCTGATATTCATAATACGATGTGCTTGTTATTTCAGGTCTGTTCCATACATTATTGTTTATATATCGACCTGATATAACCGCTCTAGTAAAATTATTATCAATTAGATATGACCTGCCGAACCATAAGTCAAAATTATTGTATTCCACCGGTTCAGGTATAGTAAGGGTGTCAAGGTCTTCTAAAACGTATGATTCATTTACCGCTATACCGCCTGCATATTTTGTATATGCAGTCAGGAATTTTCTTGATATATCAACTCCTGCATCCCTTCTTTTGAAAGCATCTTTATATTCCAGTTTAACATCGATCATTGTCCGGCTGATATTTTTCAAAGTGTAAGCGGCACCAAAGCCGATGGAGTTATATTTCCTGTAATCGTATGGGATTTCCACTTCCAACTCATGACCAAAGCCGAAAAGGTTTTTATCAAAGATCGATATCTTTCCTACATTATAACCATGGATATCTGCCATTAAGCCCAATGAATAAATATCTTTTGTTATAACCATTATGTCAACTTCCATGCTGCTTACCGGTATGATGACAATCCTGGCATCATAAATATACGGCAGTTGCCTCAGAAGACGTTCACTTTCAGATACTTTATGTGGTACAAGGCTGTCATTTTCTTCAATAAGGAGATAATTTTTAATTATATGTTCCCTGGTTTTTATATGGGTTTTGTTAAGGAAGAACCCCGGTTCATTTTCCAGGGAAGACTCGGGATCATTGATTGTCGACCCGAATGCACTGAGCCTCCTGATGAATATATGCCTTATAATTTTACCGTTGTGCTCAGTAAAGTTATCGATATTTCTCTCATTTATTCTCGTGGAACTTGCCTTTGCCGGAGGGATAACAACAAGGTCATAGAGTATTTTTGTGAAATTTTTCCTTTCAGCCTTTGCTTTAAGCGAATCATAAAAGACTAGAGTCTGGTTATAAATGCTGGTGTCCTGAGGCATGTAGCTGTCTGATATGTATATGACAGTGTCATTTTTGAGGTAAACCAGTGAGTCGTTTATGCTCACGTATGATCCCCTGGCTACTCTTACAGGCTTCAGAAAGGTATTTGTTTGAGTATAAGAGCGTATTGTAAATAATGACATTATAATCCCAAGCAGTAATGATATTTGCCTGATTTTAGCCATAATAATTTTTCCTTTACCCTTTTTTCAGCAGCACAGGCTATTCTCTCAACACATCATCAGAATTGAACTTGAAGCCCAGTCTTTTGCCTGTAACTATTTTTGATAGCTGAATCTTTTTTTCAAGCTGGCCAACCGAGGCTATTTTTACATTATCATAGGGAGGTACCAGTAGGTCAAACTCGAGGGAGTATAGCATGGCAGTAAAGATTATTCTCTTAAGTGCTTCCCTTCCCAGTTCTTCATTTCCGTAGTTGGAAAAGAGCATAGCCATCTGGCGCTTGCCCTCCACAAAGTACTGGTTTTCACGGTTAATAAATATTCTGGCAATTAGATAACCCAGATCATCCTGTCTTGAATACTTGATTGAATCTGACAGAAAGTTATATATACTGATTATACCTGAATATGAATTATCTTTATTCTTTTGGATATAAGGTGTTTTCCAGACCGGGTGGTCCCTGTCGAATTCAAAGACGTTAGAATGCATACTGAAGAGCAGGATATCACCTGCTACTTTTATCGAGACATCGAATTTGCCGTTTTCCTTATAAACCAGCCTTATCCTTCTGTCGGTATCCATGATATCCCTGTTTATTTCACGTGTTAATGCTGCAAGCAGGTTGCTTATCTTATCAAATGCAGCTTCGGTATTATCATATACTTTTTGTTTGAGAACCGACTTATCCTGCAGTGTTTCTACGATCTTAAGTTTTTGCTCATTAAGTTCCATTGCCTGATCAATATTATTGAATATGGCAATGTACTAAAAATTCCTGTAATGAATATGGCAGGCAATCAGTATGCCCTGGCAAAAACCACTCTTTTTTGTGATTGTTTACCTGAGTACACACACTTCCCTTCTTCGGATGTATTGCCGAAGGGTATTATCCTTATGCTCGCCTTGGTTTCATTTTTTATCTTTTCTTCTGTTTCCGCTGTTCCATCCCAATGTGCAAGGAGGAAACCACCCCTGTTTTCAATTGAATCCCTGAATTCATCCCAGGTATCAACCTTATAAGTGTTCCTGTCTCTAAACTCCAATGATTTATTAAAAATGTTCCTTTGAATATCAGTAAGTAAGCTATTTAGGTGTTCAACAGTTTTATTAACATTTATTATCTCTTTACTCATTGTATCACGCCTGGCCACTTCAACAGTGCCATTCTCTATATCCCTTGGGCCAATAGCCAGTCGTACAGGAACACCTTTGAGTTCGTGTTCAGCAAATTTAAATCCCGGTTTATGTGTATCCCTGTCATCATATTTAACTCTCAGGCCATGTTTTTCAAGATCTGATTTGATCTTGAGTGCCGTGGATGATATTGAATCAAGCTGGTCATTACCTTTATAAATGGGCACAATAACAACCTGTATGGGTGCCAGGTTTGGTGGCAGAACAAGACCATGATTATCACCATGGGCCATCACCAGTGCTCCCATAAGCCTTGTGGAAACACCCCATGATGTTGACCATACATATTTGAGTTTTCCTGATTTATCAGTGAATTGCACATCGAAGGCTTTTGCAAAATTCTGCCCGAGGAAATGAGAGGTACCTGCCTGCAGTGATTTACCGTCCTGCATAAGTGCCTCAATAGCATATGTATCTATTGCCCCGGCAAATTTCTCTGATTCAGACTTATACCCTTTCAGTACCGGGATCCCCATATAATCCTGTGCAAAATGAGCGTACAGGTCAATTATGGTTTCTGTTTCTTCAATAGCTTCCTTCCTGGTTGAGTGGGCTGTATGACCTTCCTGCCACAAAAACTCGGCTGTCCGAAGGAAGAGCCTTGTACGCATTTCCCACCTCACAACATTTGCCCACTGGTTTATAAGTATGGGTAAATCCCGGTACGACTGGATCCAATTCTTATAAGTATTCCATATAATTGTCTCCGAGGTTGGCCTGATTATTAGCTCTTCCTCAAGTTTTGCGTCAGGGTCAACTTCTATTCCTTTACCATCCGGCCTGTTTCTTAACCTGTAATGTGTAACAACAGCGCATTCCTTGGCAAAGCCTTCAACATGATCAGCTTCCCTCGCAAAGAAAGACTTGGGTATCAAAAGAGGGAAATATGCATTTACATGACCGGTAGCCTTGAATAATTTATCCAGTTCAGACTGTATCTTCTCCCAGATAGCATACCCATAGGGTTTGATAACCATGCATCCTCTCACTGCAGAGTTTTCAGCGAGATCTGCCTTGGTTACCAGGTCATTATACCATTGTGCATAATTATCTTCCATTTTTGTCAAAAATTCTGCCATGGTGTTTGGTATGGAATTTGTAAATTGTTAAGTGAAACTGAAAATATCGCACAAAGTAAATAAACTTACAGTTAATATAAAAGCAGGAGGATGTCATGAAAGCAAAATATTTTACCGGATTAATAGCAGGAATGTTAGCAATAACAGCTCCACTACAATCAGCGGAGGCACCTGCTGAGGTCGATTACTACAAAACAAGCCCGGGTGTGCTTGTTACTGCATCGGTAAGAGGCCATGATTTCTACTACGCCTCCAGAATAAGACGTTTCCATAGTTCATATGTATCTTTCGGATTTTATGCCCCCGTTTATACAGAGTCATACTGGTATAATTACCGTCCTGCATCCTGGGGTATTAGTATATATGCCGGTAATACAACTTTTGGAATTGGTTGGACTTTTGGATATCCATATTATTATACCGGATGGTACGATCCATGGGTTTACTATGGTGGATATTATCCTGATTATTACTACTGGGATTATTACCCGGATTATTATTACTGGTCATACCCAACAGTAAGGTACAGGGTAAGGATAAGAAACCATTATCATATCTATAATAACTACTATTATGCAAATAACTATTACAGGCCCCAACATCATTACCAGAAATACATTGGCCACGATAGTTATTATCGCTATCCGTCACAACAGTATGCATCTTACAGTAGACCTGCAGACAGCCGGCGTGTTGAGTCCAGTGCAAACAGGACAAGTTATAACAGGAATACCGTTCAACGTACAACAGATATAGTACGGTCTGACAATAACAGAAGGACAACACAGGTTAATGTAGATAACCTTGAACGGACCAATAACAGGAATAATACTGGTAACAACAGGTACCATGATAAAAACCCCAACAGGGGAAGTCAGGATAATAATAGCAACAGGTACCATGACAGGAATCCTAACAGGGGTAACAACCAGGCTAATACAACAATAGTAAATATTGACAATAATAGCAGAAATGTTACCCGTGAGGTTAATACCAGGACCACTACCAGGACTACCCCGGTTATTAACCGCAGCACTGGGACTTCCACTAACAGGACTATTAATAATTCCGGTAATCTTTCTTCACGCAGCACTGCCATAAGAAGTTCCACAGGCAGAACTAACAACAGCAGTGCAGTTAGAAGTTCAACCAGCAGCAGCTCACGCAGCAGTGCAGTTAGAAGTTCAACAGGCAGAAGCTCACGCAGCAGTGCAGTTAGAAGTTCAACAGGCAGAAGCTCAAGCAGCAGTGCAGTTAAAAGTTCAACTGGCAGAAGCTCACGCAGCAGTGCAGTTAAAAGCTCAGGTAACCGGAGTTCAGGAAGTAAAGCTGTCAGGCGCAGTTCAAGTTCAGGGAACAATAGCAAATCCACATCAACAACAAGAGGCAGGCGTTAACAGCCTGCTTTTT